>Ga0247611_10000031_pt1 | contig 253527 bp, 383 predicted proteins | sample 177DNAGHGhighgp2_FD_192422 | JGI IMG/M metagenome (GOLD analysis project Ga0247611, IMG submission 192422) | Sheep rumen microbial communities from Palmerston North, Manawatu-Wanganui, New Zealand - 1770 DNA GHGhigh gp2 | ecosystem: Host-associated > Mammals > Digestive system > Stomach >... | reverse complement strand
ATTCAAGTGGTTCCGTGGTGATTCCATGCCAACCATAGATAACATGGTAATCCTTGCTGATGCTTTTGGTGTAGCAATAGATGATATTATCATAAGGAAATCTATTTAATCATAATGGTCGCATAGTCAAATGGTTTACGACACCGGGCTTTCAATCCGGGGATGTAGGGTTCGATTCCCACTGCGACTACTGTGACTATAGTACAATGGTTAGTACAGTGGATTGTGATTCCATTGATCTGGGTTCGATTCCCAGTAGTCACCATTTCTCAAAATAAGTTGTATAAATGCCGTGGATTGTGGTTGGCGCACTACACTGTCCTGAAAACAGTCCTTCCTTGTTATGGAAGCCAGAGTTCGATTCTCTGCCACGGCGATTATGGGTCGGTGCGACAAATTGGTGAAGTCAGCGGACTGTAACTCCGTCACCCATGTGGTAAACACTGTAGGTTCGAATCCTACCCGGCCCACTATATTGCCTATGTAAGCCTAATGGGAAGGCAGGAGATTGCTAATCTCTGAGTAATCGGAAATCCGGTGTGGCAGTTCGAGTCTGCCCATAGGCGGTAAGAATCTGTGATGGTTTATATCATCACAGATTTTTTTTATATTTTCTAAAAAATATGTTGACACATGTGGTATTATAGTATATACTTATATACAGATAGAGGAATTTACAATATGGAGGTACACATTATGAAGTTTTCAGTAGGGATGTATGTAATCAATATGGATTACTTAGCAGTTGTCCGTGAAGTTAGATCAGATGGATATTTGGTAATTGAGAATCCCAGGATTGGTAAGTGGATTGCTAATCCTGATAATTGTAGAGTTTATAATATATAAGGAGGACACGAATATGATGAGAAGTGAATTTATTGAAAGGACAGGTTTTGATCCTACTGCTGAAGAGTACAAGGAGATTGAATCCCAATATATGGAGAGTGATCTGGACAAGGATAAATGGTGTGCCAAGTGGAAACGTGATGGCGGAATTATCCGGTATGCAAATGCTCGTAGAAAACATACAGAAGAACTTGAAATGACATTGGAATCTGCTAACAAGGCTTTGAAGGTTATGACGGATAGCCGGAATTATAATCAGAGCCTTGCAAACGAATATCGCGATGAAGTGTTTAAATTGAAACGTGTTATCGCTGAACTTGAACATGATCGTGATACTTATAGGAACAAGTTGCAGTCTATCAAGGATGCACTTACATTTTAATTGATAATCCCGGTCAGAATGCTATGTTCTAATATTATGGGAAGATTTAGGTTTTGACAAATTTGTCACAGTATATATGGTATTATGTAATTACAATGAATTCCATTTCAAGGAGGACAATATTATGTATGAGAAAGAACGACAGATCATTGAGTTGTTTGAAGATGGAGTATCTATTAAAGATATTCGAAAGGAACTCAACATAACAACTCAGTTCATTCGGGACGTGTTAAAGTCAGTAGGATATATTGATGCTGATTGGACTATTCCTGCAACCATGTGGAATATTTATAGACAGGATCTTCGTGTACAAAGTACCGGCAGAGGTTATCTCAAGTACCATGGTGACATTGAAGAGATTCCGGAAGTAGATTCTATTGATGATCTTCCGGAAGACCTGTATGACTACTACAAGATGTTTGCGAGTAGAGCAGTTCATGGGAGATATAGGAATCGGTATTACACCATTATGGGATTTTATCCGGAGGAGAGGTGATCTTATGGATATGTTCTTCAAGATGCGGAAACTAAAAGTTAAGATAACAACACCTATTGTACCGATCATGTCTGTACTTGGTGAAGCCGGTGTACTCATTGACGGTAGGTATACCTTACATATGGATGCATCTGGAACCTTCATAACTTACCTTGCTACGGACTTGCAAGAAGCTATGATTTCCGAAGCAATTCGTATGATGAAGGAGCGTGGACTGCTAAACAGTGATTTGTAAAAGGAGGAAACAGGTATGTTGAATTATTATCATAAAGAAATTAGCAAGGAAATTTACGATCATGCTATGGAGAATCGTGGATATGTGACATCTGAAGATAAGGGGAAGATATTTACTGAATCACAACTTTGTGGGTATGGCATATACAGTTGTACTGTATATGAGATGGATGGTAAATATATGTGCAGATACTACGAGGGAAGTTCATGTGATTGATTCAACCTTTAATATCTATATAAGTTGATTTCGTTGAGGTGGTACATACATATGAAACTTTATATTAGATCAAGTAGTGTCACAAACAATGGTAAACCATTTGTATACGAAAAGAAGTATCTGCAGCAATATATTGATGATATACTTTCTGGATACGATGATGAAAATGGTGTACCTATTTATGGTGGCGGTGTATATGGGAGACTATTTCATTCAGATATGACTGGCATGGATGTTGCTATCATATCGAAAAATAAGGATGCTGTTTCAAATATTACTGATGATGATTTCTTGGATTGGCTTGATGATGGAGAAGCCGCTGAAAATTCTGGAGAATCATTTGATTTTGACAGATTTGAAGGGATGCCTGTAATAAATGATGAATCCGGTGAACTCATTGTTTTGGATACAGCAGTTATTTTAGAATATCCGTTGGAAAAATATGTGACAGAATTTGGAATAGAAACTGAAAAAGAACTCCTTGAATATGCTTTAGTTGAATTCGATGATTTTTACTACATTGACCCGGACTTTCCTAAATATGGTAATCATAGTGTTATTATTGTAAACCGAAGTAATCTTAGGTTTTAATATTGTTAGATGGAGGAATACAAATGAAGAGATTTATCAAAGGTAATGTCACAAGCGCAACTTCTGATGTTAGAACCTATCAGAATCGTAGAAATGAAAATAAGTTCATCGAAACAAAGAAGTATAAAGATGGTCATAGTGTTGCTAGGCAGTACATGAGGTGGGATACTCCGGAAGGAGAAGTAAAGAATTACACAGGATCTAAATCCAATCGTGGAAGATGGTTTCGTGCCGGACAGCATACAAGAGATATGATGCTTGATGACTATGACGAAGTTGTAGTTGACGAAACAGTTGAAAGTGCAACAGAACTTGATGATCGTTTTGCATTTTCATTTGATGAGATTGGTGATGAAATCTATATTGACGCAAGAGTCAATTATGCCCCAATTTATCTTGAGGATGAACAGGTAATCGGAAACGGTGCAGGAATGCAATATGATGTAATTGTAGCAATTCCACGGGATAAGGATCATTGGCAGATGAAGGAAAAGATTTTAACAAGTCTTGATGAACATGTGCAGAGTATAGTCGATGGAACTGATTATTATGTGGTGTAGTAGCAGTAGATTCCCATCCGCATTCACATTATGCAAACATCCCAGATGATGTATATAAAGATTCTGTACTCTATTCTGCAACTATAGAAGTAGTTCCGTATGCTAATATTGGACCAGATGGTGAGTATGGAATTGACTATGCATATGATTATGAATAGAATACGATAAGGACTATATCTTATGAAACGATATATTAAATCATCTGCCGATACTGCAATAGTATTGGATAATGAGAATAAGTTTACTACGGCATCTCAGATTGCTTTGAATTTGAAAGGTGAGTGGGATGCCGTAGAGGGATATCAGAAATTGATACCATTCTTTGAAATGCATGATGATCAAGAATCTATTGACCATATACGGGAAATTATTTCAGATGAATTAAATCATGCAGAGATTTTGCGTGATATCATGCGGAAGTATGATGGGGATATTCCAACGAATGAATCTTAATAGTTGATATTATATTGGGAGCTTACGGTTATGTATAAATACACCTTTTCAGATGGTCATACAACTACAAGTAATTTGAGTAGAGATGAAATTGCAAAACGAATGGATCGTCTGAATAGACTTATAGTTATCACCGAACAATATGAATATGGACCCGGACAGAGAATTTGTCAGAAAGCATTAAGAGCTTACAATAAATCTGATAATTTCACTGGGATTGTCCGTCTTACTTTTGCTGAAAAAGAATGGTTATCTTATCTTTTAGAAAATGACATGTTACCAAAGAAAGATATTGATGTTATCAATTATTATATTCGATATTAAGACTTATTTATTGAATCAGTTTGATTCTGACCTTCGTAAAATTATATAGCGGATGGTAGTAATTTATGAAGAAGTATATTCGTTGTTCTGAAGAAAATAAATTATTTGATAGAGATGAATTCTTCGACATTATTGTTGAAATTCTAAATATCAGAGATTATTCTGATACTAATCTATCTCTTGCAGATATAGAGCAGTACGGAGAAGATTTCGTTGAATTTTTAATATGTGGTGGATTAAATGGCCGAGGTGATTGGGAAGATTACTTCCAAGATTTATCAGATTTTGTAGACGATTGTGTGAAGTATATTCCGGATCTGAAAGACATCTATATGGTAGATGCAGAAAATGATTGCTTAGACGATGTGTTCTACGTAAAATTTAGGATAAACTTTGAATGAGGTGTTTTATGAAGAGATATATAAAGGTTACTGATAATGACAATCCAGCATACATCTAATATCGTGGATATGAAATACGATGTAATTTTACGCATAGACCGGATTGCTATTACATAATTCATAATGGAAAGCAAGTATATTTTGATTCGATAGAAGAAGCACAAGATTTCATTGATGATCTTTATAGCATGAGGTAAAACAGATATATGAAGAGATACATAAGATCAGCAACTTATTTATGTACTGTACGACTCGCAGATTATGAACATCAAGATTTCTTGGAAACATACATAGAAACAACTGCTGATACTGAAGCAAAAGCCTGCAACAATGCAAAGTATAGAGCCAGAGAGATGTATCCACATTATTATGTGACATCTGTAAACGCACAGATTACTAATGATAGATCAGGCATACTTCCAAAGTATTCTGATTGTCAGACATTCTGTCCAAGATGTGATGCCCCGCTTGAAGAGGATGGCAGATGCCCGGAATGCGGTGATTATATTTTTGATATATATAGTTAGCATAGAACCATATGAGACTGGTAGTAAAATTGTATTTAAAAGTAATGGAGTAGAAGAGATATGAAGAAATATGTAAAAGCTGATTCTGATTTGGATACTGAGCGTCTGTATAAAGTTTACATAGATTATCCGGGAAACCCCGTATATACTTTAGCTACTTACAGGCAATTAAATAAATTGCAAGATCATAGAGAAATACATAGTTTTAAAAAGATGGAACTTACACCTATTGAAGAAATTGATGACTGGGGTGTACTTAAACGTAATTGAATCTGTTTGTTATTTTATCAAAATTTTATGAAAAGATTGGTTATCCTATTTATTTAGAATGGTATGCTATCCAATAAAGATATTGATGTCATAAATTATTATATGTTATTGATATGTTATAATCTATAATATTTTATAAAGGAGAATTTTATATTATGAAAAAGTATATTAAATGTGCAAGTAGTCAAGAACAATATTTTATTGATGCTATGATTAGATGTGTGTCTGAAACTTGGAGAGAAAGTTTTGGCAGAAAGATTACACCAGATGAAATGGAATTGGTTAGAAGATATTTGACATCTAATTTTGATAGCTTTTTCGATCAGAAGATTATGGATGAATATTTAGATGATATTTCACGGGGTGAAAATCCTATGGATGGGTGGTTCGATTGGTATTCCACACAAACAATAGTTACGATAGACGAATTAAGGACCATTGATACACCATATGCAGTAGCTGATATTGAGGGGGATTACGCACTTATTTATACTGATCACGGAAATTTAGATGGTGAGGACAACTTATATTACAGAGATATGCCATTAGAGTCGTACGATAGACGTACAAAGAAATGTGTAATAAATTTAGATGGTGAACTTGTTGAATTTTCACTTGGTAATACTGAATCAAATAGATATGTAGATGATTACATTGATAAAAAATATAATATGATGCTTCTATGAACACAGAGATTAATTTTGAGCCGATAGATTTTCTGCGTACCCAAATATTTGTTGGATTGATAATAATGCATATGAGGTAAACAATTATGCCAGTACACAAAACAAAATCCGGTGGATATCAATGGGGTAAGACCGGGAAAGTATACTATGGTAAAGACGCTAAGAAGAAAGCACAGAAACAAGGTGCAGCAATCCGTCTAAGTGGATGGAAAGAGAAGAAGAAATGAGATGAGTATTGATGATACTTCCTGAATATTATTATGGAATATAATTATTAGAAAAATATAAAATATAAAGGAGAATAAAATTATGCAATATTTTTCAAATTTAAATTACGATCAGGTTGATAGACTTTATGAGCAGAACAGTGCTAAGTATGGTGATGCTGGTGAAAAAAAAATTTCGTGTCAGAATGGTTGTTGATTATGAATATGGTGTAGTCGCATATACGCCAAAAGATGCAACTATTTCTGCATATGATCTTTTCCTTGATACAATGGATGACCTTGGTCGTAAAACTATGTTTGATAGTGTAGAATTTGAAGTAGAGGAACTACCAGATGAACTAATATAAGATTTAATGATTGGTATGTTGTGCAGATGAAAGGAGAAAGATACGAAATGAAGAAGTATGTAAAAGCCAATTTGTCTGATCTTGAAGAAGATTTAGTTACAGATTACTCATTCCATATGGATGATTATGATACAATAAATTATATTGTGGTAGATAAAGCAGGTTATTATGTGGCACTATTTGATGGTTCTGACTATGAAGATGCTTTGTATGAAGCATTGAAGTATGCAAAAGAGCATGACTGTAGAAGCGTTGAAGAAATAAAGATCAAAAAGAAATATATCCGTTCGTACAATAGGGAGGATATTGATGAAATAGTTGATTGGCGCAATAGTCCCGAATATAATGAGGATTATGAAGATTAGAATTGATCTTATGTGAAATTTGCGTTAAGTATAATTTGATATCCAATACCATTGTGGTATTTGAGATATACTAACTTAATATGTCCGGCACAGAATCGCCTGTGCCGGATTTTTAATTTATCAAATCGTTATAGCATATATAAGTATAAGTGTTATTTATATGACCATTATTTTTATTATGATAAATCTATTATGAAACTTATCAAATATATGTTGACAATTATCTTATAATATGATAACATATGCGTAGTGGTAGACAGTATATTTCAGATGGAGGTCAGTAGTATGAGAATACTTTTGTTATTTAGAGGAGCACCTGGTTGTGGAAAGTCAACATTCATTGATCAGAATGGATTGCGTCCTTACGCACTTTCAGCCGATGAAATTCGACTCCAATGCCAGTCTGCACAGCAGACAGCAGATGGTAGAGTAGAGATTAGTCAGAAGAATGAAAAGGATGTTTGGAATATGCTTTTTAAACTTCTTGAAATTCGCATGCGTAATGGTGAGTTCACCGTCATTGATGCAACAAATTCTAAGACATCTGAAATAAATCGTTATAAGGAGATGTGCGATACATATCGCTATCGCATCTTCTGCATTGACATGACGGATCTTCCTATTGATGAATGCAAACGAAGAAACGCATCCAGACCTATACTCAAGCAGGTTCCAGAATCTGCCATTGACAAGATGTATTCAAGATTCGCTACTCAGAAGATTCCTTCCGGTGTAAAGGTAATCAAGCCGGAGGATCTTAGCACTATTTGGATGCGTCAGGTTGATTTCTCCGGTTATGATAAGGTTGTGCACGTCGGAGATATTCATGGTTGTTATACTGCACTCATGGAGTATTTTAAAGATGGACTTGATGACAACACAATGTACATCTTCGTAGGCGATTTGATTGATCGAGGAATTGAGAATGTTGAAGTTGTGAATTGGTTCACACAGATCATTAACAAGAAAAATGTACTTGTTCTTGAAGGTAACCACGAAAGATGGCTTTGGATCTATGCACATGGCGGAGTAGGAAAGTCTAAAGAATTTGAACTTGTTACCAGGAAGCAGCTTGAAGAAGCACATGTTGATGTAAAAGCAATTCGGCAGTTGTATCGCAAGTTGGGGCAGTGTGCATGGTACAAGTTTGACGATAAGGATATATTTGTATCCCATGCAGGTATTGCAGCACTTCCGGATAACTTGAGCTTCATGTCAACAGAGCAGATGATCAAGGGTGTAGGCAACTACAATGATTATGAAATTGTAGCTGATTCGTGGATGAGAACTACTTCCGATTCTACGTACCAGATTTTCGGACACAGAAACACAAAGGCTTCTCCTATGAAGCTTAGAGATCGAGTTTATGATCTTGAAGGTTCGGTTGAGTTCGGTGGGCATCTCCGGATACTTGAGCTGACACATGATGGTTTCAAAGAAATTGAAATCAAGAATGATGTTTTCAAAGAACCTGAAGAAATTGCTACACAGACTGTGATGAATACAAGTAGCATCTCTGATGTGGTATTGGCTCTTCGAGCAAACAAACATGTGAATGAGAAGCAGTTCGGCAACATTTCATCATTCAATTTCACACGAGATGCTTTCTATGACAAGGTTTGGGATGAGCAGACAGTAAAGGCAAGAGGTCTTTATATTGACACGTCACGTATGAAAGTTGCTGCTAGGGCATATGATAAGTTCTTCAATATCAATGAACGACCAGAAACAAAGTTCGATATGTTGAAATATTCGTTGAAGTTCCCTGTAACTTGTTATGTCAAGGAAAACGGGTTCCTTGGAATTGTATCCTACGATGCAGATAATGATGACCTTTTCATAACTACAAAGTCTAATCCCACAGGAAGCTATGCTGAACTATTCAAACAGATGCTGTTCTCTAAGATGTCTGAATCTTCTAGAGATAGAATGAAAGAAATCTGTAAGGACAAGGATGTTTCATTCGTCTTTGAATGCGTAGATATGGAGAATGATCCTCATGTTATTGAGTATCCGGAGTCTGATTTATTCTTACTCAGCATTGTGAAGAACCAGATGGAATTTGAGCAGACTTCTTATGAAAATCTTTTGAACATCGGATCTGAACTCAATGTTAAGACCAAAGAAAAAGCATTTGAACTTGCAAGTTGGAGTGAATTTGTTGACTGGTATAACGAAGTGACTACAGAGGGATACGAATACAACGGTAGAATCATTGAAGGTTTCGTTATAGAAGATATAGAGGGCAAGATGGTGAAGATAAAGCTTCATTACTACAACTTCTGGAAATTTATGCGAGGTATAGCACATGAAGTTCTTAGATCTGGATACTTCAGAAGAACTGGATCGCTCACTACTCCTGAAGCTAATATGTTCTACTCCTTCTGTCAGAAGTTGTACAACGATGCAGGAACAAGAGAGCAGAGAGACTTGATACCGAGAAATATCATTTACTTGAGAAATGAGTTCTACAAGTACATGAGGACTACGGGGGTGAAAGATGAAACTTAAAGAATCTGTAATGAGTTCTCTGAAGAAACTAAACATTTCTGTTGATGAATCTCGGTATGAATTTCTAGATACAACTCCGGAATTGCATGATCCTATCCTTGTTGGACTTGGAGGTTCTTATGCCTACGGAACAAACATTGAAACTTCTGATGTTGATATACGAGGAGTAGCATTGAATTCTTCATCTGACATCTTACTTGGTAGAGGATTTGAACAAGTTTGTAATGAACCTACAGATACAACTATTTACTCACTGAAGAAAGTGGTTAGTCTGCTTACAAACTGTAATCCGAATGTAATAGAGATGCTAGGGTTGAAGCCAGAACACTACTTGTATAAGAATTCCTTGGGTGTAGATCTTTTGAACAACTACAATATGTTTTTATCTAATAAATGTGTCGGATCTTTCATGGGATATGCAAATCAGCAGATGTACCGGTTGCAGCAGAAATCTCTTGTTGCTATGTCTGATGAAGAATATAATGCACATATTGTAAAAACTTTGAATGGTATGCATGATACATTAGAATCTCAGCACAATATTCATGATGTAGAGGTAAAACTGAAAGATGGTAAAATTGTTCTTGATTTAAGTGTTCAGGATTATCCGGCAGAAGACCTTGCATCTGTACTTAATTCTATAAATACTGTTATCCGAGAATATAACAAGAACAGTAAGCGGAATGATCATGCACTTGCACATGGTAAGATTGCAAAACATTCTATGCATCTACTTCGTTTGTACATGATGTGCGAAGACCTTCTGTTAGATGGTAAGATCATCACCTACCGGGAGAAAGAACATGATTTGCTCATGGATATTCGAAACGGTAAGTATCTTGGTGAAGATGGGAAGCCTACAAAGGAATTCTTTGATATGGTTCACGATTATGAATCCAGGTTGGAACATGCAAAAGAACATTCTGTACTTCCACCAAAACCAGATTATAGTAGAATTGATGAATTCCTGATGAAAGCAAATTGGGGAGTATTATACACGGAAAAGTATTTGAAAAATACAAAAATTGATTATGATGCTGATGTAATATTTTGAGGTAGGTGAGGTTATGACAAAGGATGAAATTCTCAAGCAGATCAATGAATTGAAAGATAAGGTGAAAGATCATGAAAAGAAGATTGATTCAATATCAGAAACTATTGATGGGCTATACAATGATTTACAGAATTTGAGACGGGAAGAATCCGATAATTTAGTTCGCCACATTGCAGAACATCGCGACATCATTCTTCCATTATTCAAGCACATGGGCAAGAATTGTTCCGATGATAATGTTGATAGTAAGTGCGATCATTATGAAAACTATTGTGCTTGTTCGAAGTGTAAGCTACTAGAGGTCTTAGAAGAATACGACAATTACGGATATGTTTCCGATGATTGTACATTTTCTTTCAGCATTGATGTTGAATTTCAATAAGGTGGTGATTGTATGAGAATCTTGAATAGAACTAATATTCCTATTTTTGTAAATAGTAATGAGGTTAATCCGGGTGAAATCTATCATCAACCTGATACTTCACTTACTTCTATCACTGTGGATTCGGATTGTGGTTCTGTAAGGATTTGCGCTGGGTACAGTGATTTACATACTTATGCATCTGGAAATCTTGGTGAAACACATCGATTTGATCTTGAATTAGGTGAAATTGTAGTATCTATATTTTGTATTGATAACTCTGTAGGTTCTATGCCGAATGATTTTGCTGAACAACACAAAAAACTTCTGAAAGATGCATCACCTACAGTTGAATCTGCATACATTGCTGCATACAGACGGATTGACGAACTGACAGATGCTATCAAGAAATCTATCCAGAGATGTGTTCCAACTGGCGATACTTCTGATGTAAAGCAGATTCGTAACTGGGCTAAAGAGATAATGTTTCAGTGTAATATCATAGATTCTATAGATGAGTGATGTAATTTTATTGTATTGAATTATAACGAATTTAGGGGGTGAATATTTATGCCTATACATGATGATCTCGGAATGAGAATGAAGAATAATTATGAAACAATCACAAAGTACAAACTTACTCGGAGAACTCCAGTAATAATCAGAATCGATGGTAAAGCATTTCATTCATATACTCGTGGATTTCAGAAACCATTTGATCATATTCTTATGAAATCTATGCAGCAAACAATGCAGTCACTATGTGAGAATATTCAAGGGTGTGTATTAGGATATACACAATCCGATGAGATATCGCTTTTGCTTGTAGATTATAAGGATCTGAACAGTCAAGCATGGTTTGATAATGAGGTTCAGAAGATTTGTAGCATTTCTGCTTCTATGGCTACTAAGTCATTTAATATTGTATTTGATCTACTTTCACATATGTTCTTCATAGATGATAATCATATTGGGTATCCACCAAGAGTAAAGGCTATGGAAGAAGAACTTGGAAAACCTTCTGATGACTGGACTACAGAGGATCATGAATTGTTCTATAACCGAAACGAAGATTTCTGCAAATTATGTGGTGTTTATGATCGAGTATCGAAACATGCTATGTTTGATTCCAGATGTTTCAATATTCCAAAGGAAGAAGTAACAAACTATTTCTATTGGAGACAACTTGATGCAACTCGGAACTCTATCCAGATGGTAGGTCAAGCGAATTTCTCTCATAAGGAACTTCATGGTAAGAACTGCAATGATATTCAGGAAATGTTGCATGAACAGAAAGGAATTAACTGGAATGATTTTTCTGTTCCGGAGAAGCGTGGAACGTGTTGCATTAAGACTGAAAATGGTTGGATTTTAGATACGAATATCCCTATATTCAGCGGAGATGGTAGAGATTATATTGAGAAGCTGGTTTACGTAGAAGAGTAAACATTATGATGTTAGAAGAAGAAATTGGCAAAAGAGATTATGCTGCAATGCAACATAATAGATTCTATAGATGAAGATTGAGTAGTTGTTCTAGAATTATAAAGTAAGGAGATATATGCAGATAATTACAGCACCTAAAAAATACACTGCTAAAGGAACTGACGTCTTAGTATTTCTTGCCGGAGGAATCACAAATTGTTCTGATTGGCAGTCTAATGTTATAAGTACACTTCAGGAATTGGATGAATCTCCTGAAACATGTTCATTAGATAGTCTTGTTTTATTCAATCCAAGGAGGGAGAATTTCCCCATCAATGATCCATCTGCAGCATCAACTCAGATTTCGTGGGAATTTCAATGGTTAGAACGAGCCGATATACTGTCGATGTATTTTGCAAATAGCAGTAGTGATCAGCCAATCTGCATGTATGAACTTGGAAGAAATATTGCTAGGATGCAGATGAGATTTCCTACAGATTGGATGCATAGAATCGTTGTTAGCATAGAACAAGGATACACACGAACAAATGATGTATGTATACAGACGCTACTTGCTACCGATGGGTTTGTAGCTCCTATTGTGTATCAACATGGCGAAAATTTTCATGCAAACAGAATATACAAGGCTTACACGCACCTGAAGTATCGTTAATGTACATATCAATAAACATCTATGATAATGGTCAGAAATATCTGACCATTATTTGCATTATAAGATAATTTTATTATAAAATTTATCAAAAATGTATTGACATATATACTTATATATGATAATATACATACATAAGGAACACATTGTTGATATGAAAGGTGGTAACTATGAAAGAAACTAAACTACTTCTACAGTTCATCAATGATGCATCTGCAAAGGAATCAGATATAGAACAAATAGATTTCCGGTTGTTTTCTTACAAAGGTAGATATTACCATGTGGATGATCTTCATTATGTACAGTACGGTGATCCATGGTACTGTCAAAATTATTATAAGGATTATGGACATTACAGATGTTCTATAAATATGTATATCTGCCGGAGCAATCCGGATTGGAACGGAAAATGCCACGTATCATTACATGTAGGTGGTGAAAAAGTTTACACATGGAAGAACCGGACATATCTTTGTTCTAAGAAAACTAAAAATCAAATTTCTGCACTTGCGAATAGATATATTTTCAAGATGCTGAATGATTTTAATAAGCAGGGTAAAGTTCCGGATTTCGATGTAGATACTGTTCGGAGGTTACTGGTTCACGAGTTCCAGTGGATGTGTCGATAACCTTTACTATTGTTAGAGTTTAAACAATAGTTTTAAATGGCATGTAAAATCCAGTTGCATAGTCAAATTTGTGGTTAGAACTAGAAAATAATAACCTTTATTATTTATATATGATAATGATGTCTTGAAAGTGAGGTATACATATAATGATTATTACGAGAGAAATTTCTACTGCGAATGACGTTCGTGATCTTGTTTGGTCTGGTGCTGCAGATCGAGTTGCGGATTTGTCAGATGGACAAATTGAATCAATTCTTAACGTTCTTGAAGATTCCTATCCAGATGGTATGAGTGAAACTGAACTTAATGATTTCTTCTGGTTCGATGACGATACTTATGCTGAGTGGCTTGGATATCGTGATGCAGAACAGATGTGGGAGAGAGCAGGAAAAGACGATAGTTATTTCGACATTGATTATCAAGTTCGTGTAGGATTTTTTGAAAATCCACAGTTCACAACAAGTGAATCCATTGCAGATCAGATTGATTCAATTATTGATTTTGAAGATGATTATGATTATATCAACGATGAAGATGAAACCTATGATGACGAAACTGATACATACAGTGGTTCTGTAGTTGTTGATATCAGTCAGGCTGGTATGGATAAACTTCGTAATGCAAATGTAGAATTTGAAGAAGTATAATATTGGAGGAATAACAATATGTGGGAAAATCTTACAAAAGATGAAATGTGGGACATTCTCCGTGATTATGAGATTGCAAGCGAAGAAACAATTACAGTAGTTGTAAATATCAATGGTTACACAGAAGATACTATGCTTGATATTTTGTATGCAACTACTGGATTTAGGAATTTCGAGCAACTTGCAGATGATCTTGGTATTGAAGAAGATGAAGATTACGAAGATGAATATGATGAAAGCGAGGATTATGAGTAATGGTTAATAGAAATAGTATAAATCGTAGACCGATTAAGGCAGCAGAATCTTATGGTTGGGTAGTAAATGATTGGGAAGCACATGAAGCATATGACTTTGCATGTGAATATTTTGGTGAAGAAGAGTTGAATAGCCAGATTGTTGGTTGTATGTCAAGTGAAGAACTTGCAGCATGTCTTGCATTTCTTTTCCGTATGAATGATTTCCGTGAGTGGGATGAACGTAATGAAGAAGATGACGAGGATTACGAAGATGAATATGATGAAAGTGAGGATTATGAATAATGAGTTACAACTATCTTGAAGCGGTAAAGAGCGATATTGAGGATGTACTTGATGATTATATCAGCGCGTATGGCGATGATGTTGATGCTGATGAAATTCGTCAGAGACTCAATGATGATCTGTGGACTGACGATAGTGTGACAGGTAACGGTTCCGGTTCTTATACATTTAATCGTGAAGAAGCAAAGAAGTATTTGTTTGATAGTGATGATGGTATGGATATTCTCAAAGAAGCCGTTAGTGAATTTGGCACAGAAGCCGAAGATGTAGTAAATCATTTTATGTCTGAGGATTGGGAATATTTCGATGTAACAATTCGTTGTTATATTTTGGCACAGGCTATTGATGAAGTTCTTGAAGAGCGTGGAATTGAGTAAGGAATATTTCTATGAAATTGTATATACGATCTAACTTAGATCCAAATATGTATGACGAGACTGGTGAATACTCGCAGGAGTATTTGGCATATCTAAGAGATACATATGGTACAGGAACAGGATTAGATTCCTCCCCGGAAGATATGTACGAACTTGCATCCATATTTACAGAAGATGTTGCTACAAAGGATAATTACTTCTTAAATTCTATAGGATTTTGGGAAGTAAGGAAATCAAGACCAAGACGAGAGCCAGACTATGTAAGCATGAATTACCACGATTTCCGTCATGGTGGAAAAGTTAAGAAATCCAGTGAATATTGGTATTCATCTGATGGTGTTATACGTGGTAGTGACCATTGGGGTTCTGATGTAGCAAGTTGTTCTTGGTATCTCTTAGGACAATCCTATAAGAATTATGGAGTTAAATCTGGATACAAAACATATGCTTATATTTCTTGGAAGGATCTGAAAGCAAAGGGATGTATTGTAAAACATTATAAAACCGGTGAGTATTCTATTTCCGGGTTTAAGTTTGAGAAATAGTGAGGTAAATGAATTATGAGTAGAATGATTACTGTAAAGATTGATTCTGATATTTTAACAGAGATGCTTTGTGAGAGATTTGATAATATGTGGTCTGATCAGGATAGACTATCATCCGCTGAAGAAGAGCTTTGGCATGCTCTGTTTGAGGAAATCATTGACAATGAAATGTTCGATGCAAATGATTTTGATGTAGCAGAAATTGTTGATAATTCTTATGTCAGCGAATTTAGATGCCTTACTCGTGAAGATTGCATTGATGAATATGGATTTGATCCTGAAGAAGATGAAGATGGTAGAGTCTTCATTTCAAATGGTGATTTGTATATTATAAGTACAAGATAGTTTAGTGAGGTGAATGTTATTATGAAGAGATATATAAAATCTTCGTTTACGAATGGTAGTGGTTCTTATACAAAACAGCAGGCAATTCGAATAGTCAGAGATTATTATGGTATGACTGTTCGAGAGGCTACACAATATGTAAACAATCTTCAAGATTACAGTATTATAAAGGAAATGGACACTGGTCTTAGAATTGAAGCAAGAAAAGCATTTTATAATGATTAAATTAGTGAGGTGATATTATGGGTGCAGGTGCCGGATATACACTTAGCGTAAAAGATTGTGATGTAGTAGATCTCAACGAATCTAGTATCAGAATTGTCAAACTTTTCGACTGGGACAACGGATTAGTTCGTGGTGGATCTGCCACAGTTGAATGTAACATTAAAATCAATGGTAGCGTTGCTGCCAATTCCTACTATTATGGTTGTGATTATATTGATGGTGTCAATATGACCATACTTTCGGCGGAAGTTAATCTTGGGTTTGGGGAGAATTTTAATAAAGAAATCCTTACACAGGAAGCAGTATCAAAGTACACATCACAGTTTGGCGTAGATGATATTGAAGCGTTGTATGAAGAACTAATCGACAATGTAACTGTAGATGACATTGATATGTCTTATATTGTTGATGTCTTAAAGCATGATATTTCAAATCTTACTGGTAAAGGTTCATATGGTGGTGGGTGGACACATTCAACATTTGATGGAGAATTTGAACTTGATGACATTGACGATAGATCTGGATATAATGACACTTATAATTTAATGGTTCAGATTAATAATGCAAATGTTGTTGAATTTATAGATTTAGCCGTTCGTGGTGATAATGTTCAATATGTTACATTTGAGAATTATGATGTAATTGATGCATTTAATACAGAAGAAGAAGCTATTGATGCATTGAAAGAGTATATTCGTGATGAAGTTCTCACCAAGTATCCTATTGATGAAGTTGACTTTTCTGCATATACTGTTCAAGAAGAATTTTATTATATGACTGATGCAGAGAATTATGGGGATTCTGATTGGGGAGAAGTAGTTTGGACTGCTGATGAGTCTGACTTTGTATAATAATTATGTGAGGTGAATAAACTATGGATGCTATATGGACAAATGATGTGAATGAAGTTATGTCAGATGAATATTGGCAAAGAGAATCTTATGATAGATATTTAGAAGATATTCAAGACCCTGATAGCGGATTCTATGGGGATGATCCATTGTCTTTTGATGATTGGCTTAATGAGTATTGGTGGACAGATTATGATTTAATGAATACAGAAGCTGAATTTATGATTGAGAACTTTGATCAAGATATCATGCCTATTATTGATAGCCAATTAGACGATTTTCCAACAAAGAAATCGAATGGGTATTCTGCACCGTTATTTTTAATCGGAAGTCGTTCTGGTTGGAGATCCGGATCTGGTGGAATATCTTGGAGTAATTCAGATAAGTTCAGAGATTGGCTTATATACAGAGATTACGACAACGCAACTACCATTTATAATGATAATGGTGTTATGTACTTATCTTCCGCAGATCATGATGGTACAACTGGTGGCACTCTTTATACATTTCCATCTGATGAATTCAAACTTCTTGAGTTCATTAAGAACTGCACCATCTATCCAGATGATCTTGAAGATTACAGAGATGAGTACGCAGATGGTATGACAGATGACGAAATCCTTCTGGAAATGTTATATGATGATATTTGCCAAGATTCTTATGATGTAGATTGGTTCAATCTCATTACTGGGGATTATACGAAGTATCTTGAACCTATTACAGTATAATAATTCCATTCAGTGCCGGGAATATTCTCGGCACTATTTTTATGCTAATTTTCGTTTAAGATAAATTTTTTAATAAATTTACAATTTATGTATTGACATGGCTCAGCCTAGGTGATATATTATTCTTACCAAAGATAATTTTGGTAAATATATTATCAAAAGGAGAAGTTGCTATGTTAAAATTTACACTTTGTAAGCCAATGTTGATTGACACACAGATAAAGGAAATTGAGGGTAAACTCCCTTATTCCTTTAAAGACTTGATGGATGTAAATAGATGTCTTAAATTTCTTACTAAATCTCCATCTGGAGAATTTGAAATCATTCCTATAAATCAGCCTATTAGTGATAAAACTGATGATGTAACTTACTATTGCGGTCCAGAAGCAATTATAGAACTTTGTAAGAAATATGATGTAAAGATTGCGCCAATTACAGAAGTAGATATCCCCGCAGAATTTTATTTCGAATCTTGTCCGAAGATTTGGGATGATGTATGCTACTTAGTTGCCAGAGCAGAAAATCGTTCAAACCGTTTAAAGCGGCTTATGGAATTGGGTGCTCCGAATATTATTCTGATGAACGAAACTCGGATGCTTATTGAATATCTTGAAACCTTGGAACATAATAATCTGTATGCCTTGGAGTATCCTGATGATGTGAAACATCTTGAAGATAAATCTGGACGAATATTCAGATCACTTAAAGATGGTGGATATTCAATGGTCCATGGTTGGGATCAGGAGATGCTTGATAAGTTTGAACGTGAATATCAGAAGTTTGTCGATAATATGGAAATTGTTGAAGAAGATTCTGAAGACGGTGAGGATTAAATGTATGGAAGAATTAATTCGTATGTTGGAAATGCTTAGATTGGATGAATATAATGTTGGTTATGTTGATCCAACACCAGAAGAAGTTGAATCTGAACGATTAGCAAATCGACGTGCAAATGACATGTTAGATGAATGTATTGCGTATGTTCGTGACTACTTCAACCGGAATCAGGTGGATTCCGATTGGATTAAGTGCAGTGATAGATTGCCCGAACTTACCAATGCGGATTGGTTTTCTGATAATGTGTTAGTTGCATTTAAGAAATCTGAAGTTGATACAGATGAGATTCAGTATAGGATAGACACTCTTATGATTGATCGTTATCATAGGGCTGCAAAACTTATATGGGGAAATCAGAAACTTAAGAAGGGCTATGCTGAAACATACTTAGCATGGAAACCATTTGAAAAATATACAGAAGGAGAATAATATATGGCTACAGAATTTCAGGAACTGATAAGAAAGGCAATAGGCCCAAATCGTACACAAAGTGAATTTGCAAAAGAAGCTGGACTTACCCCACAGTATCTGAATAGACTTCTGAATTCAGATACAGTCGGTAAGCCGACAAAGACAACACTTACAAAGATTGCAGGACATTCATTTTCCGGTATACCGCTTGCTACATTTATGAAAGCCTGTGGATACGAAAATACAGAAGATGCTTTAAAAGATGAACTCCGTAAACTTCCTATCAAGGATCGGATTCAACGATGTGTAGATGCGATGATAGATGGATTTCATAAACTTTCAGAAAACCATCCAATTTATAATAGCCTATACGATTTTACAGATACAGTACTGATGCTATATGATGAAGAGGATATCAGCACATCCATCAGTGAACCGAGGATTGTGCAGAAAGGTGAACTTGGTCAGGCTGAAAAAGCTGCTATAGTAACACTTTCCTGGGATGATGATTTTGAAATACATACAAGGCATAATGTTTGGGATGGATTTGCAGCAGAACTTGACATCTTAGTGTGTTATTCAGAAACAACTGGTGGATCAGTAATTATCTTTGATGTAAAAGAAGATCAGAAGACATTGATGAAGTATCAATCTGATATTGTATTTCAGTTGGAATCTATGGATGAATACAGAGATGATGGTAAGGCTTGCATCATAAGGTATAAGGCAAAGCATAGACGTGCAGATTTTGATCCAAATGATACAGCAGAAGAAAGATTGCTTAAGGCCATCTTTGGTGATAGCACCGAAAAATCTTATCCGATTGTAGATGCAGGACCTGGATTTTATATTGATGAAACTCCACCATATGTCTTTATACAGTTTATTGAAAGTCACAAGGATTCATTATCTGAAGACCTGATTGAAAGACACAATCGTTTAAAGGATAAACTTACAGAGGATACTATTAAAGACTTGGAGGAGAACGAATCCTACCCATCCTATCTGATTAGTTCTATTATTCAGAACGAAACAGGACTTCATACAGAATCCAATTGTGATTTTAAGTTTGAATCAAATAGACTTGCAGTTATTTTTACAGCAAAACACCCTTGGAACTATTCAGATTCAGAAATGGAGATGTCAAAAGCAACTGTAGAACGAATATTAGATAAATATGCAAGAGAACTTAGATCTGAAGTAGAGTTTTGTCATAACATTTGGGAAGCCGAATCCGATTACTTCGGGTAGAATTTGATAAATTTTTTAATAAATTTACAAAGTAACTATTGACAACTAATCTTAGTTGTGATACTATACACTTACAGGGTACTACTGTATTGTTTTCATACTTTTCCACTCATCCATGGTGGAACCTCCTTTCAAAACGTCTGCCTTGTGACTATGAATGGCTATATAGTCACAGGACAGATCCACCAGAAGGCGTGTTACTGGTGGTACAAGATGCCATGCCTCAGTTTTTTCCTCTCACTGGGACATGGCATCAATCAATTTTAGCAAACATATACACGTTGACCGCAATCATAAATCGGCAACCATCCATCATTTAGAAGATCTTCATCTGAATGGTATTTTGATCTACCGGAAACTATCAATGAAGAATTTATGTATTGTTTTCCTTTTGACCATATAAGCCTTGGCGGTGTGATGTGGTCTAACTTCATTCCAATTGATTCTAATTCAGAACCATCTGTTTTAGAGAAATCTGCATATGCAACTATATCATATAAACCAAATTCAGAAGCAAACTTTGACAGCATGTCATATCCACCATCTACTTCATAACCAAGTTTCGTACACATCCTGTACAGTTGTACCATATGTGATTTATCGAATTTAGGTTTACCGAATGTCATTACTTGATATATCTCACCACCATTTACAAGTCCAAGGCACAGTAATTGACCACGGCATCTGCCTATATAGTGATTCTTATCCAGAAACTCATTGGTTACATCCAAGTTAAGTTTATACAATCTCAATTCATTGCATGATATATGTATCTTTGGTGCAAGCATCCTAGCAATAATATCCTTATTATCCCAATCCCACACATGTACACATTTGTACCCATTGTCAATAGCAAGTTGTGTCTTATCTCTATGATAATATTTATTCAGACCATTTGGATTCCAATGATTTCCTATTGCATTATGTGTATATGTTGGATTTATTTCAATTAGTGTATTACTATTTTCTACGTGTAGATCATAAATTAAAGTCTGTACTGTATATTCTGTTGAAGTAATACAACCATATTTTTCTAATTTATCTTTGAATTTTAAATTTATTTTGGATACATGATTATTTGTAGCGGCAACATAAGGTATAAGAGATGCATATTTTACACCATATCGTTCTTCTATTGTTTTGTGTTGTTTTTCATAGCATTCCGGACGATTGAATGGCATAACATCTCCATATTTCTCCCTATTTGTTTGTTGTCTTTTCTTTATAACTACTTCAGCCTTTCCTACATTATCAACACCATATATTTTCATCAATGTTTCTTTTGATTTTTCCTGTACTTCTTTGCTCATCATTGCATATGGGACACCTAAATTCATCATCATTGTTTCAGATGCCTTTTTTCTTGCTTCCGGATTATTTCCAGGAGCTTTACATCCATATTTTTCCATACTTGTCTGTGCTGTTCTTTTTGCCCGACATTCATATGAACATGCAGATGGCCCATTTTTTATAACATACCATATTTTATCCTTTGGTAGTTTTCGTGTTTTGCCGCATTCTGGACAAGTTACATAATGTTGTCTATCGCAGAATTTTGAATGACCACTTTTAGGATTGAATGGTTTTTTGCAATATTCACATAATTTTTTATTATATTTAAATATTTTCTGTTCCATATGCCCTCCTATATATCTTATATGTGATTTGTTCCATAACTTAATATATCACAAAAATTATGGGTTCACAACAATAAAATCTTATATATCCATATAAATAACTTTAATAGAAAGGAGATATTATATGTTTAGTCCCTTATACATGGGTAATGTGCCCCAGATGTAGAGTAATTTGCATCTGCTATTGGGTTAATTGCTTTGAAGTCCTGAAAGCTCTTGTGCCACAACGTAACTTGAAAAGGTAAGCGTGATGGAGCGAAAGCAGAAAAAAGTCAAGAGATAATCTCATGGTTCAATCCTAAAAGGTTATTAACAACGGATGTTTAGCAGCCAATATCCTGTAAAATGGATAAGGTTCAACGATCATCTCCTTGAGGGAGAGTAGACCCCGAAGCTAATGCGGGAAGAAAAATCCAACTCGACAATTTGCCGATGAAGAAATGATCTCAACTTCTATCGAACTAAGATAGAGCAGCTAAGTAGCGGTTCTAGTGTTGCGAACTAGGATGAAGATATTTGTACAAATCATATGTTGGGCATCGATAACTACGTGCCTCTGATGCAGCAAAATTTCGAAATTCGCATTTATAACATGGATGGGAGTTCCCCAACTGAATTTAGTGACCTGTTAACATTATCTACGAACTCTGTAGATGCAATTGAAGAAAATCAAGAAGAAATCACAGTACATTATGGAAATGGTATTATTAAGTTCCCGAACAAGGTACAATTCAACAATGTAAACTGGAATCTTAACTGCTACTGCGAACCAAATACTTTGGAAGCACTTAGAGAGTGGAGACGTCAGGTGTATGATCCTGCAACAGAACGGATGGGACTTCCGAGCGAATATATGAGGGTTGTTTACTTTATTCGCTATGATGGTCAGGGTGGTGTTCGTGACTGTATCAAATGCCCGGGAACGTGGATTTCTTCACTAAATAACGGTTCGTACAATCAAGAAGGCGGTCTTGTGCAAATTACAGTTCCGTTTGTAATTTCCAAGGCAATCTATCTTAAGAAGGAAGATCTTCAGTAAGTTTTGATGGATTTTAACGGATGTATGTAGATTCATACATCCGTTATTTTTATGCTTGAAATTCCATGACAAGTATATTATAATATTTTTAGTAATATACATGTCGATACTGTGAGGTGTTCTTATGTCTAAGTATGTATGTAAAGTTTGTGGTAAATTGTTTGATCGTGTAGGTAACGGTGTCTATTGTCCTGGACCTCATTATCGTCCATGTCCAATTTGTGGTAAACCTGTTGAATATCATAGACCTAAAGAGCCAGTGAAATGTTGTTCAAAAGAGTGTTCCAATAAGAAAGTTGCTAATACGAAACGAAATAACCTTGAGATTAGGAAATGTGAAATATGCGGGAAGATGTATCAGCCGAATGATAAGTTTCAAAAGTATTGTCCTGGACCACATAAAACAACGTGTGTTATCTGCGGAAAGACTATAGTTTATACTTGTCATCCATCTGATAAACCTAATACTTGTAGTGTTGAGTGTGGCAATAAGTTACGGGAACAGACTTGTTTAGATAGAACTGGATATACCAATGCAGCATATATTCCAGAGTCTCGTAGAAAGATCAGTGAAGCAAATCGTCCTGGTGGTCGCGGTGCATTAAAGCGAAAAGCAACATTCAATGCAACATATGGTGAAGGTATAGATAGTGCATTGCAAGTACCGGACATTATAGAGCATAATAAGAATTTATGGAATGATCCAGAATACAGACTACATAGATATGATGCATACAAAGAACGGACTGGGTATGATTCACCGGGTAGCAACCCAAATGTTCATAAGAAACGACTTGTAACTAGAGCTGAACACGGCCCATACGAATCATTTTCTAGGAACATAATAAATCACCATATGACAGATTCATCTAGACTTGATGATTTTTTGCAATTTAGAAAAGATCCGATATCATATATACAGTCAAATTTTAGTTATAAACCAACTATAGATGAATTGCGTATATCTTTAGGTGTTACAGATACACCTATTTACGAATTTCTTGCAGAACATAATGCAAGTGATTTTATTGAACATACAAATCGAAGTGATATTGAATTGACAATACAGAGATACATTGAATCACTTGGTGTAACTGTTGATCCAAATAATAGACAGGTAATTAAACCTAAGGAAATAGATTTATGGATGCCTGAATATAAAATTGGTATAGAATACAATCCAACATTTACACATAATTCTACTATTGGTGGTTTTGATAACAAACCAAAATCTAGGTTGTATCATAAAGATAAGTCAGATGCAGTTAAATCTGAAGGGGCATTTCTGTTCCATATTTTTGGGTATGAATGGAGAAACAAACGTGCTATTATACAATCGATGATTCGAAATTTGTTTGGTAAGAATGAATTATCTATTGGTGCTAGAAAGTTGCAGATAAGGGATGTTTCATATACCGATGCATGTGCATTTTTAAATAATAATCATTTACAGGGGGCTATTAAAGCCAAGGTATATATTGGTCTATACACAGTGGATGGTGAACTTATAGCTATTATGACATTCAATCATCTGCGACATACTATTGGTAGAACTAAAATGCCTAAGGATGATTCTATTTGGGAACTTTCTAGATTTTGCACTAAACTAAATACATCTATACCAGGTGGTGCAAGTAAATTATTGAAATACTTTATAAATGAATATAATCCAAGTAAGATTATATCATTTTCTGATGATGCCCATGTTAGAGGTACATTGTATGGGAATCTTGGATTTGTTCGTCAATATACTACAAAACCTAGATATGTGTGGGTTGATAAATACGATAAAACTGTTTATAGTCGTGTAAGTTGTCAAAAGAATAAACTTCGTAAATTATTCAATGATCCTGAAATAGATATCGAGCATAAAACTGAAGTAGAAATAATGACTGAACACGGATTTTTACAGGTATTTGATTCTGGGGTAACTAAATGGGAATTAAATTTATAGGTGGTGTAATTATGAAGCGATGTATTTTATGTGGAAAGTTGTTTTGTCCGAAAGCTAATGCTCAAAAAATTTGTGAAGATACACATTATCGTGTATGTGTTTGCTGTGGGAAACCATTTAAGATTTCTAGACCATCTGACTACAGACGGTGTTGTTCTAAAAAGTGTTCTGTGGAACTTCGTAAAACTACTATGATTAATCGATTTGGTGTATCTCATCCACTTAAGGATGAAACATTTTTGAGAAAGAGAGAACAGACAAACTTAAAGAAATTTGGATATAAGTATGCTGCACAGAATCCGGAAGTTAAAGAGATGGAACGAAGGATTTTTCAAGAAAGGTATGGAGTCGACACACCATTTTTGATGAAAGATTTTTTGGATAAATCTAAGAAAACATGTATGGAGAAATATGGTGTAGAATACACATCTCAAATACCGAATAGGAAAAAGAAAACTTTAAATGATGAATCGTTATAATTGATGTAATGTTTTATTTGGGGAGGGGTATACATCTATGAGAATTATTTATACATGTCCAAAATGCGGATCAGATTTGGAAGAAATGACACTTACTACATATCCTGCGCAACATATGGTATATTGTCCAAATTGTATGTGGAGTCATGCTGAACGTGCTGTGCGGATACCTTATGATAGGGTTTTACGGATACCTTATACAGATAAGGATGACAGCGGTGTTTGTCATTGTACTTTATGAGATTAAGTTTACTATTAGAAAATCGTTATAATGCATGTAGTCTAACATTTAATTTTGTGCTACAATAGAATATAATTTATATACAGAAGGGGATTGTCATGGAGAAGAAAATTCCACTGAAAGTTGTAACTACATTTTCCGGTATAGGGTTCCAAGAAATGGGAATCCGCAACACCGGATTATTTGACATGGAAGTAGTAAACACCTGTGAACTTGATACAGATGCAATTATTTCTTATGCAGCAATTCACAATGGACTTACAAAGAAGATGGTGCAAACCTATCTTTTCTACCCAGATCGGTTTACTATGGCAAGAGAACTTACAAAGATGAACATTGGTTTTGATTTTCTTGCCAATAAACCATATGATTGGTACGGACTTGTAACAAGCGTGGATAACAATATGCAGTTGGAAACTGCTTGGCTTGCAAATAAACTCAATAAGAATGTTGGCGATATTAGCCGGGTTAAGGATTTTCCTTACTGTGATTTGTTGACATTTAGTTTTCCATGCTTGACAGGAGATCAGCTTATTCTGACCAAAGATGGATATAAGGAACTTCGTGATGTGAACGTTGGGGATGAAGTTCTTACAAAGTCTAATACTTGGCATCCGGTTGTTAAGAAGTTTGATAATGGTGTGCATGAAACTTGTCATCTTGATGCTCTTGGATTTGCTGATATTCATTGTACACCGGAACATAGATTCTATGTGCGTGAGATGTACAGAACATCTCCTGCGGCAAAACCTGGTGAAAAGCGTAAATCTTATAGAAAATTCCATGATCCTGAATTTAAACCCGCAAAGGATTTGAAATCTGGTGATTATTTTGGAGTACCAGTAATTCAAGAAGAAATTCCATTTTATACTGATGATTTGGATTTTTGGTATATGATTGGATATTATGTTGGTGATGGATATCTTACTGCTGGAGATAAAAATTCTGTATTTTTGTGCTGTAATGATAAAAAACTGGAAAAGTTGAAATCTCATCTTGATATAAATACGTGGCATTATACTGTATTTGATATGAAACTTCCAAGTCATAAGTTTCGGTTTAACAATAAAGAGATTCACGATTTTATCGAAAAATATATAGGAACTGGATGTATGGGTAAACATATCCCATATGAAATTCTTGCCCTCCCGAAAGATCAGTTACGTGAATTCATTCAGGGATATATTGACAGTGATGGTAATATTAACAATGTTGGAAAAACTTCAGCAATACGGATAAGTTCTGTAAATAAAGATTTAATCTATGGAACCGCAAGTATTATTCATAAGGTTTACAATCGACCTACTTATGTGCATGTAGAAAAGCCGAGAAAGAAACCACACTATATTGGTGACAGAGAAATCAAATCTAATCATCCACTATACAAAGTAAAATTCAAACTTACAACAGATAAGCAAGACAAAGCGTTTTATGAAGACGGTTATATTTGGTATCCATTTTATAAATTGACGATGGCTGAACCGGATCATGTCTACAATATTGAAGTTGAAGAAGATCATAGCTATATTGTGAATAGTTGTATATCAGCAAATTGCACCGATATCAGTTTGGCTGGTCGTCAAGCTGGTATGGTCAAGGGTGAAACTCGTTCTGGATTGGTTTATGAGGTTCTGCGTATTCTAGGAAATATGAAAGAACTTAATATCCTTCCACCATTCCTTCTTATGGAAAATGTAGATGCCCTCGTAAATAAGAAAAATCTTCCGCAGTTTGAATTATTGAATGAAGAATTTTCTGATCTTGGGTATGACTGCAAATGGGATGTGATCAATGGGAAGAATTGCGGTGTACCGCAGAACCGGAAGCGTGTATTTGCAATCTATTGGCTTAGAGATAAATATGATCTTTCTACATTTGAATTTCCGAAGCCATATGATACAGGAATCCGTCTGAAAGATGTTCTTCAGAAAGATGTAGATGAAAAGTATTATATCACAAATGAAAGAGCCCAAGCACTTATCCGGGATTTAGTTGTCAATGGAAAAGTGAAAGTTGATCTTAATAAGAAAGCTGATGAATGAAGATAATAGAAATTTCAAAGTTCTGCAAGTCATTGATTGGAATTGTGATGTAAGTGATGTCTGTAAAACTTTAAAATCACAATACTATAAGAATAGTATCAAGAATTTAGGTGAATGGGAAAAGTATGGTTGTACAGGAGCAATCGCATATGTCAAATATGAAAGTGATCTTAAACAATGAAATTTTACAACGGAACTACAACTGCAAATATTTCTGATATAAATTCAAATGGTTTTATACAAATACCAGTGGATTTGAATTATATCTCTCCAAGAACTATTGAAATTGCGAATGCGATTTGTCTAAGATATGATGCAGGAATATGTAAGCATATATGTGAACATAGTGGAGTTTTAGAGTATGATACTAGGTAGAATTTTACCACCATCTAACTTAGTACATCAAAATCAAGAAGTATATAGTATATATGATTTTTGTTGTACTTTAAAGTCTACAAATTATAAAGATCCACCTAAAATTTTGGAGATTACAGATGGAACCAATTTGCTTCATAACACCGAATAATTTTCAGCATAAAGCAGGGGATGGATTATCTACAAGACATCATAATATCTCATTTATTCATCCATCACTTGTTGCAAATCCAGGATCTACACAAATGACTTATTTGTTGCTATCTGATTTGCATAGTACATTTCAGTGTGGGAAGTTAATACTATGGGATTAAATGAAATTTGTCAAGTAGGATCTATAGCACATCAGATAGAATCCACAAGAGATAATCCACAAAGATATAGAGTGTATCTTCCTTGTGGTATATCTCCTGCATTAAATTGTGCCCAAGGTGGTGGATTGAATCCTTATGTGGTGGTGAACTATGATTCAGATTCTAGGAAACACAATACAGATAAAGCAAGCAACTAAACTCGGATATATAGAAATTCCATTGACAGGCAATTACTATGTAGCTGATTTTAGTTACCCAACAAGTAGATTAAGACGTGGTAGAGCACAAGGAACCCACCAGGAAGTGTTTGTCCAGCATTAACTTGTGGATGTGAGAATTGTCTTGTAGTCATAGAAGAAATGGAAAGCGAGGAATGACATGGAAGAAGATGTAAAAGTAACTGATTCTTGGGAAGATTACGAAGATGAAGATTCTGAAGAATTTGTAGAGGAATCTGCGGAATCAAATTCTTCTGAAGAAGTTGTTTTAACACTAGAACAGGAAGAAATGGTTAAGCGGTTAAAGATACGTAAGCTAACTCCAGAAGAAACGTTTATTTTGATGGGTGCTACAGCAGAAGATTGTCAAAAATGTAAGGATGCAGGAGTTAGCAATTCACAGCTCTATAAACAAGCGGGGAACGGGCTCATAAGCAACTGCGTCCAGTATCTAATGGAACATCTTTACAAAGTTATTTACGATCAGAATTTTGAAACAACTGATGAAAGAATGGTGCGTGAAGGTTATGGAGTTGAAAAATGATACCTTCAAACCGAAAGTTATTTGTGGATTTGGTGATATAAATTTTGGTAAGCAATATAGACAAGGAAATAGAGTATATTCTTCTGAATATATCGCAACCGCACTTATGGCAGAACAAGTAGGTCATTTAGGTGGTTATTCTAATCTCTATTTGGTGATTGAAGATGGATGAACCGATTGTATTGGGTGGACTTGGCAAAATGAATTCTAATTGTGGAACACAATTCTACCAGCAAGATCGTGTATATTCTTCAGATGGATTTGCACTATGCCATCCAGCAAACATTCCTGGTGGAAGTTATAGATATTTGGTGGTAGAAGATGGATATAAAACAACTAGGAACCTTGAATCCGAACAGTTCTCAACGTCGCATCATATATGATTCTGATTACTTGAGTCCTACTATTCAGGTCGCTGCCAGAGAAGGTGGTGGTCAAGTTCCTATGATTTTGGTGATCAATGATGACATTTCTTGATATAATTATAGGCGGGATGCAAGATCATCAATCCGTAAAGACAGATGGAATTTGCACTTGCCTTACATCTTCTATGGGTACTGGTGGTGGATATATTCCTATGATTGTTTTGATTGGAGATTGTGGTAATGAATACGATACTAAATGTGGATTGCATTGATTATATGAAAACTATGACTACGGGGGGGGGGTTAATGTAACTCTAACCGATATTCCATATGCTGAGGTGAATCGTAAATCTGGTGGATTGCGAAATTTAGACAAATCCTATGCCGATGAAATTACATTTGATTTATCAGAATTTTTGAATTCCGTTTACCGTGTAACATCTGGATGTATAATAATATTTTGTGGTCAAAGACAACTTTCTTCGATATATACATTTTTTGCAGATAAGCAATCCGATTCTTTGGGAACAGTTCGTCAGATCGTGTGGGAGAAAACGAATCCATCCCCTATGAATGGCAAAACTATCTATTTGTCCGGAATCGAAAACGCGGTTTGGTTTAAGAAGTCTGGTGCAACATTTAATGCGTTTTGTAAGAATACCGTGCTTCACTACCCATCTGGAACAAGTACTGTTCATCCTACAGAAAAGAATCACAACTTGTTGAAAGAGTTAATATCCGACAATTCTAACGAAGGCGATATCATATTTGATCCTTGCGCAGGATCTGGATCACATCTACTTTGTGCAAAAGAACTTCGAAGAAAATATCTTGGTTGTGAATTAAATCCAGAATGGTGTAAGATAGCTAATGAACGATTAAATAAAACTTTCGTACCTATGGCTTTATTTTAGATCCTCGGCAGAATACCCCACACTTCTAAGAGAAGCGAAAGTGGTGGATGAATGCTGATTGTTTTTTACTGAAACTATTGACGTTCAGTAAAATATATACTATAATAGATACATAGGAATTATCCTAAATCTAAAGAAAGGAGAAGAAACTATGTATCTAACGGTAAAGCAACAAGCGAAACATCTGTCAAAGGAAGAATACAGCATTTTGAGAGAATTGTGTCATACAGCAAAAAATCTTGCCAATGAAGCAATCTACAATATCCGTCAGTATTACTTCACAGAGGGAAAATATCTGAACTACGAAAAGAATTACGCATTGCTGAAAGACAGCCCTAATTACAAAACTTTGAATTCTAATATGGCACAGCAGATTCTGAAAGAAGTAGACGGTTCGTTCAAAAGTTTTTTCGGACTTTTGAAACTTGCGAAAAAAGGAAAATATTCTTTCAGAGACTGCAAACTACCACATTATCTGCCAAAAGATGGATTTACAACACTTGTGATAGGTTTTGTCAGGCTGAACGGAAATAAACTAATTCTTCCATATTCCAATACATTTAGGAAAACACATGAGCCTGTCGAAATCAAAATGCCGCCGATACTTGCTGACAAGCATATCAAGGAAATCAGAATCATTCCAAAATCAAGAGCAAGGTTCTTTGAAATTCAGTATACTTACGAAGTTGAATGTATTCAGAGAAATCTTAACAAAAACAATGCACTTGCTTTGGATTTAGGTGTGAATAATCTTGTAACTGCTGTATCAAATCAGGGCAGAAGTTTCATTATTGACGGCAGAAAACTGAAAGCTGTCAATCAATGGTTTAACAAAGAAAATGCACGGCTGCAAGGTATCAAAGACAGACAGGGTAATAAAAGAAGAACAACAAACCGTCAGAAAATCTTAGCTGATAAAAGGAACAGACAAGTCAATGACTATATGAGCAAAACTGCAAGAAAAATCATTGATTATTGTATTGATCACGATATTGGAACGCTTGTAATCGGCTATAATGAAACATTTCAGCGTAATTCTGACATGAACAAGTGTAGCAATCAGAATTTTGTCAATATTCCGTATGGTAAACTGCGTTCCAAACTGGAATATCTTTGTGAACTGAACGGCATTGTTTTTGTTGAACAGGAAGAAAGCTATACGTCACAGGCATCTTTCTGGGACAGAGATAATATTCCTGTATACAATGCAGATAATCCGCAGTCTTATAAATTCAGCGGAACACGCATACGGAGAGGACTGTACAGAACTGCTGACGGAAGATTACTAAATGCAGATGTCAACGGTGCATTGAACATTTTAAGAAAAAGTAGCGTTGTGGACTTAACAGCCCTATACGGTAGTGGCGAAGTGGACACGCCTGTAAGAATAAGGGTTGCCTGATTTTAGGTGGAAACTTAAATACCAATCTTCTTACGAAGCTCCCACCTCTACAGGTGGGAGAGAGTTCACTTTAATTATATGTAGTACATTTACGATTGACATATATTAGTATATGTGTTACTATATTGTTGAGGATATACTTATGGGAAATAAAGATAATTCGACATTCGATCAAATCAAATATCAGGCAGAATACAATAAGCAGCATTATGATACTGTTGCTATAAATGTTCCTAAAGGGATGAGATGTCAGATTAAAGAATATGCAAAATCTGAAAATCTGTCCGTTACTAAGTACATCTTGAAGACAATAGAATTTTATGAAAGTAGGAAGGAATCTTGATTATGAAACGATATATTAAAACTGAAGAAACGACAGATGCTGAACCTACAACAACACATGTAAATGTTATTGTTAATATTGAATTTGATGGGGATACCGATACTAATATTGCCGCAACAACTTATAAAGATGTAAATGTTCCGGATGGTTCTGTTATTTCGGGTGAACCTAAGTCTGAATACACCGAAGAAGAAATCGAACGGTATCATAATTTTATAGATTCTATAGTTGAATTAGCTGAACGCTTTTATAAGATGGAAGTGTACTATAAGAATGAATCTGATTATTATTCTGATTATCTCGGAATGCTTGCTAAATCTAAAGATGGATTAGTTATCATTGATTTTGATTTCACGCTTAGAATTGCTACGCATACGGCACATAGAACTGATCATTCTGAGAAGGAGAAGAAAAAACAAGAACAGAAACTATCTGATAGGCTTGGTGGATTAGAAACCAAACCTATGCGAGATCAAATTCTTGTTAATGGAGAAAAGTTCGAATCTTATATTTTTGCATTTGAAAAGATTGACAAAATCATATCTTAGGCTCATGAAGTAATGGTACGGAACGAAAAATACAGAAAGAAGATTCAATGATATTATCTGAACAAAACGAAATATTGGCAGTTGGATTACTTCTTCCGGAGAATGATAGTGGAAAAATGCATCAATGGTGTTATATTTATTCATCGGGGGGGGGTGGTATCTCCAAGTCTATGTGCAAGAGATTTCAAAACTCCGATAAGGGTTGTGGTGAGTGATGGATAATTTTAAGATCATATTCTTAGGGGGGGGGTATCCGGTAAATGTAAAGCCGGATATGATGGATCTACCTATGATTCTGGAGGAATTTGCCCTTCATTGATGACCACAATTATAACTGGTGCAAAATTATTTATTTTGGTAAGAGATGAAGATGAATGATTCTATAATTCGGTTAGGGTTCGTTTACAATAATCCTACAAATTTTACTGGTGGACGCGGAGATTTATATGATCCAAATGGTTTAGCTCCTACGATATTAACCATGCAGGGTGGTGGGAATAAACCATTTGTATTAGTTTGGTGTGAAGATGAATGAAATTATCATTTTAGGAAATTATATGTTCAGCAACCATGATGCTTCAAGAATTGTTTCTGTGGGTGGGGGGGGGTTGCGCCATGTGTCAAAGAAAATCATGGAACTGTAACGGCGGTACTTATTTGTGATAAATCAAGATACGAACAGAATAATAACAATATGTAATTATAGCACAGGTAATTCCGAAGGAGGTATTGTTGTCAATACTGATGGAATATTTCCGGCTATTGTTTATGGTGGTGCAGGACATGGGTATGGATTTGCAAATGTTGCAGTGTATGAATGGTGGAAAGGTATTGGAATTCAATGTAAGGAAACTTGCTAATATATATAATGAAGAGTTTGGAACCGGGTATGCCGGAAATGTTTGGGATCCAGCTTATTTTTGTCCATCATTGACAACTTCTCAAGGCGGTGGCAGAGTTCCAATGGTTGTGATACAAGTAGATGATAGTTGGGGTTGTGATAGATGATTCAGATGTGGATAGTTGATGATACATATGCAACGGTCAGAAACGCAAGATTCTATAATGACTATGCACCAGCTTTTCGTTCTGGTAGAATGGATTTTCTTGTGATCTATTTTGGTGATTGAGATGACTAAATTATATTTTTCATGTGCTATGCGTGGCAGAAACCCAGAAAATCCATCAGACCGTACTCCTGGAATCTATCTCGAACAACGGTTAGAACCAAGTTTTGATGGAGTAGCAAATGCACTTACAACTGTACAGAAAGATTCTTTTGTATTAGAAATAGAACTCAACAATTAAACTGCTGAGTTCTATTTTTAGTTTAACCTTTAATAGTAATATAGGCTTGTGAATCGTTATAGTATATAGAGGTGTCTAAAGTGAAGAAACTATTAAAACCAGTCAAAGCTGCTTTAAGTAACAGTGAATATCCTTATTTTGATGATGGCAGAACATTTTGGGATGTTATGCTCAAAGATAAACGCAGAGTAGTTGTTTTTGCAACATTTGAGGAGATGGACGAACTTTTAGATGATGGTTACATTGAATTTTTCTGGAATTTCGTTGTATTTACTCCAGATGATTTTAGAAAGTAGGTATATACTATGAATTATTTTATCGTATTTATCGCCCAAGATGATTTTGAATGGGTATGCTTTGTAACTGACAATAGAAGTTATGCCGAAAGAGTATTTGATGATTTAATTCTTCCACCGGATTATGTTGAAAAAGAACTTAGATGCACAAGACAGCCTATAGATTCCTATTGGGATTTTAAGGTGCTTAAATCAGAATAAATTTTTATATAATACAAAGGAGACAGGTAATTATGAAAAGATATATAAGATGTTCAAACCAGACTACTTATACTAAAGATGATATTAAATGGATTGAGAATAATGGTGATACATTCATTGGGGCATTGAAAAATGGAAAATTTTTTATGGCTAGTATATATCCATATCATGATCTTGTAATTGTAGATGATGATCCGACATATGCGAGGGATTTTGATGACGAAGAACCGTGGACAAATGAATGGATGGATGCTCATTCAGCAGAATATTGGACGGAAGCTGAATCTAGCACTAAAACGAGGAACTTCTTTTCAGAAATTTTTGATTGGTTAGATGATCACGGTGATAAATATTACAATACTAATGGTATGAGGTAATCCTATGCAAAATTGGTTTTTTATACAAAGTGCAGAATACGGTAAATATTATATAGAAGTAGATGTGAATGACTATGGAACATATAATATTTGGATTGGAATGTTAAATTCAGATGGTTCTGTAGGTAATCCGGTAGATGAATTAACTACATCCAACAAGTCTTCTGCGAGAAGAAAATATAATAAATTTATTCAAGATGCAGAAACAGATTCTTATGGTTGGAATTCTCATACTGGCAATCCTACATGGAAATTTGATACTAATACATCATTGAATAGTATTCAGGAATACATATTAAGTAATCCGAAAAATATAAAGGCTTCGAGTAATATAAGGAGAGATAGTAATATGAAGAAATATGTAAAGGCATCTACTATTGTTATTGATCTTCAGAATTTGTTAGACAATGGTGTAAGATATCTTTCATATGGTGGAAAGATTATTGATGACGGTTCCGGGTACGTGTTGTATCGTGATGACGATATTGATGGAACAAACCCTATTATGTATGATGGTGAAACCATTGATTTTGAGAAGAAATACAATATTTCACAAGGTCTCCCTTATTATTATGGCGTAACTAATTCCGGAAAGGGCGTTTATCTTACAAAAGAAGAATATGATATACTCGCAAATGGGGAAACTATGGAACATTCTATTGCCCGTAAATACGGAAAGTATGCAGTTAAATCTTCCACAGATGTTGCAAGAATTACAGATTTACCGGATGATACAGTTATCCATGTAGATGAAGTTTTTGATTATGTAAAAAAGTATATGAAGCCGGAAGATATTGACCATCACGGTCATGGTCATAATCTTGATGATCTGTATCTCCGAGTAAATGATGTTTCTAAATGGATCGTAGATCATTTAGATAATAAATCTATGATTAGCAGATTTATTGATAATATTGACCATGTATGGTGGTATGAGTTTCCATTCTTATATTTCAAATCGTGATTAAAATACTGTGAAGGAGATAATATTATGAGAAAGTATGTAAAGGCTTCTAGTGACTCACGCAAAATTCCTTATGATCTTGTAAGTGAATTGGTAATTCTTCGTGATTACGCTGATGTTAGCAGATCATATCTTACAGATGAACATGAAAAACTTGTTGACATCGCAGATACACTTTATAATGCAGGTATTCCGGCAGATAAGTTACTTCCGGAGTTTAAGGATGTTTATGATCGTTATGGGAAAGATTACTTCGATCTTGTTCTTGATGATGTACGTGCCATTGATAGTCAAATTCGTCCAAATAATGTTCAAGACCTTATTGACGAATATGTTCTTAAAGCAGATGAATTTGAAAATGGTTCTTCTGTAGAATCAGCTGTTAATATCAACTGCGTAGGTCATAATGATTACAAACGTGATGAATTGTACTATAGTGATAATTTTTGCACTATGCGTTATTTAGATGATGGGTATGTTCTTTATACGGATAGATCCGGTGATTATTTTCCTGTACCAATTCGTTGGGCAGAGAAGATTATAGACTTCTTTTCGAATGGTGATCTTAAAAAAGCAGATCATTATTTAGATATGGCAAAAGAGAAACAACCGAAAGATTTTAGTTATGATAAATATGTCAATTCTTCAACAATAATCAACTGCGTAGGTCATAATGATCCCGGAAAATATTTTGATCTCATTGATTACTTCGATGTATGGGGTAACGAAGAAGATGGTTGGGAAGTAAATGACCAAACAGTTGTAGAAGAGAAGATTTGGATTTCAGATGATACAACTGAAGAAGAACTGTTCAACTATCTTAAGGATACAGTGGGATACTTCAATAGAAATACAAAGTTTTCTGATGTAGAAATTCAGTGGGATGATCCCGACTTTATCGAGATTTTCCAAGCAAGTGATGGATGTCCAGTTTGTTCGCTGCGTGTAAGTTATAGAGAATAAATATTGTTGAAAGTGCACTTGCAGATTAAATTGTAGGAAATTATATTTTGATTGGGGGGAATACAAAAATGTATTATGAAACCAACGAAGCAATCTGTCAACTAAAGGCAAAACTTGAAGATTTTGAACATTCTAACCGTGTAGCGGAAACATGGTTCGTAAAGGGACTTTTCTATGCAATCACATTACTTGAAAGCGGAAAAGAATATGCTGATCAAAAATTAAGTAATGATTCAATCCGGTTTAAATCTTCACAGATAGACGAATTATTAGATAAAGATATTTCGGTACTTAGTAATCCAAATGTATCTGTAGAAACACTTACAGAAGTACATGATGATCTAATTACTGTAAAAGATAATTTATTGACATAGGAGGTGTATTATGAAACGATATGTGAAATCAAATTCTGGATATTTGCCGACAATTCTATATGATGTGACACTATATGATAAGTCTGGCGAGATAGACTCAATACAGCAATTCCGAAATATGTCTGAAGTAAATGAATATATAGATATGCTTACAGATGATTCAGAATATGGTTATGTTGTGTCTCAGGAATTATATAGCAAATTGATAGTTACTTCATATGATTTTGATACACACGAAGAACATATCTTGAAAGAAATAAGTTTTGAATAATTACTACATACTTATTTTTTTTCAAACATAATGGTTATTTATATGATTTCTATAGTGATTTGATTACTGTAAAAGATAATTTATTAACATGATATTATAATAAACTACATTCTAGATTGGGGGAGTATATATGGGTAGAGTTTCTGAATTACTTATTGAACAGGAATTATCGGAACAAGGTGTATCTTATTACTTTGAAAAGGTAACATGTCCAAATTGTCATAAGCTATATAAACAGGAAATGGAAACACAGATTTCTGGTTTTAAAGATATGTCTTATGATATTTGTCCATATTGCGGAGAAGTAAATAATTCCAGCATGGAAGTAGAATATACAAATTACAAGATTTAGTTGGGGGCATATTGATATGAAACGATATATAAAAGCATCTGATGGTTTAGTCTTTGACGTAAATGATGATCAGACAGTAGCTGCGCAAATTGCTATCAATATCGAAGGTGAGTGGGATGCCATTGAAGGATATCAGAAATTAATTCCATTCTTGGAATCTAAAGGTGACACTGATGCGGTGGATCATGTTCGTGAAATTATTTCTGATGAACTTAATCACGCAAAAGTTCTCCAAGAAATTATGAAACGGTATGATGATAACATAGAAACCGCAGAGGATTAATCTGATGAAAACACCTGTGAACATATCATGGGTGTTTTTAGTTTTGTTAAATCGTTATAAATTGCGGCGTAAAACCCACACGCTTGCGTGTGGGATGAAAGCTGCCTGTATTTGCGACAACTGCTCAATAAACCATATTTCGACATGGTTTTAATTTTTACTTGACATTATCATAGAACAAATATATAATCTATGTATAAAATATTTTAGAAAGGAAGATATACATGAGTTCTACATATAAAGCAGTTCCATATAAAGTCACAACTCATCATGATGCCGTTGTCGATAATGATGAACCTTGGAATAATGAACCTGCCTATGATACTTCTGAAACACGGTTTTGTATCGTATCAACTGATACAGGTGAAGTTTTAGATGATGCACAAGGCTACGGATATAAAACAGCACAGAAAGCCTATTCTGCGTATGCTTACAAAACAAGGGATAAAAGCAATGACAAAGAAAAACTTGCTAAAAAGAAGCATATTCAACAATGGATGAAAGAACATAAATCATTTGTTAAGGCAATGGATGATACGGCTTTTGAAATAGCAAAAGGCACTTGGAGTCCTGACGATAAGTTTGATGCAAAACAGGTAAAAGAAATGCTCAAAAATTTTGAGTTAGAACCTGACTTTACCGCAGGTGAATTATTAAAGGTGTGGCAGAAAGGATAAATTCATGGCAAGACCAAAGAGTGACAACGTACAGATTAACATTTCCATTCCTTCTGAGTGGAAGACACAGCTTGAAAACCTTGCACGTATCTATTCTGTTGAGGAAGGCGAAACAATAACATTTCTTGACCTAATGCGGAGGGGTATTCAGGAAAAATATCAATTAGGAGTTAAGGACGATGAGCGAGGAGCAATATCATAGTGCTTCATATTGCAAATATCTGATACAGTATCATATCATCTGGTGTCCTAAATTTAGATTTTCAGTTTTAAGAGGCGATGTTGAGGATACACTTAAACTGATACTTCAAAGAATTTGCGATGATTATAACTATCGCATTAAGGCACTTGAAGTGATGCCTGACCATATACATATATTCGTGGATGTTCCGCAGACAGTCGCTCCGTGCGATGTAGTAAGAACTCTTAAAAGTATATGCGCTATTGAGCTTTTTAAGGCATTCCCGCAACTCAAACAGTTTTATACAAGATGCGGCGTATTATGGTCAAGAGGATATTTTGTATCAACGGTAGGTCATATAAGCGAAGCAACGGTAATCAAATACATAGAGGGACAGAAAAACCATGGCTGATGAGGAGTACAGTAAAGTTTTAAAGAAATTTCATAAGCTGTCTGACAGGCATATCTTAGTTGTAGAAACAGATATGTCTTATTCCGATGTCATAAAGGTTGTGGCTCTTTCTGATAAGATCCGCAAAGCAGGCAATGAACTTGTAGGTCTTATGAAAAAGAATCATGACCAGCTTATGCGTACAAAGAAATATCGCAAATTGCGTGAACTTTATGGCGGTACTGAGGATAAGGATAAACGTAAAGATTTAGCCAGACAACTTAACGAGATGCAGGCTAAATATAACGTCACATGGGATTTTTGTCGTATATCCATGATACCGATAGGCAAGAAATATGGCATTGATGCGATATTTGCTCTTACTAAAGCCGAAGACGTATGGCGGGGTATTGAGAAATGTCTGTATGGCAACGGAAAAAGCATTCATTTCTCACAATACGGAGAACTTCCATGTATTAGGGCAAAGCAGATAAACCGTGGCATCCCAATATCTGTCAAGGATAACAAGATACGGTTCAAACTTGGAAAAACAGTTTTTGGATTGCAGTTAAACGACAGGTTTCAACAGGATGAAGCGAATGCAGTCCTGTCATATCTTACCAAACCTGAGATTATAGATGCAAAAGCGGTAAATATTCTTTTAGAAGAAGCTATTTGTATAGACACATACAGACCATGCTATGCTACTCTCGTACCTAAGATTATCAGAGGCAAGTACAGAGTATATCTGCATCTGACCATAGAAGGTAAGGCAAAACCAAAATATGATAAATTCGGTAATCCAAGACATAAATATGGTAAAGGCATAATAGGCGCTGATATTGGAACACAGACAGTTGCCTATACATCTGATACTGAAGTTGGTCTTAAGAATCTTTCGGAACGTGGCAACAGCATACAGAAATCGGAGCATTTGGAAAGACTGTATTACAGGGCTATGGACAGGTCAAGAAGAGCCACTAATCCACAGAACTATAATGATGATGGCACTATTAAGAAAGGTCGTAAGACCTGGAAATATTCAAATCATTATAAGAGACTAAAAGCCAAACATACAGAATTATGTCGTATCAACGCTGTAAACAGACAGCTTGCTATAAATGAGGATGCAAATCACTTACGGAGTCTTGGAAATGTTTTTGTAACTGAGCCTAAAAATGCAAGTAAGCTGATGAAACGAGCCAAAGAAACTACTAAAAATAGTAAAGGCAAATTCAACAAGAAAAAGCGTTTTGGTAAATCCATAAAGAACCGATGCCCAAGCGGATTCCAGACCACGGTAGAAAAGAAATTCAAGGTTTCAGGAGGTGCATATATAGAAGTACCGAACAATTATAGAGCAAGCCAGTACGACCATACGGCTGATGATTATATCAAAAAGAAATTATCCGATAGACTTTACAAACTTCGAGATGGAACTTTAGTGCAAAGAGATTGGTATTCATCATTTTTGCTTTACTGCTATGATTACAAAACAAACGACATAAACAAAGAGAAATGCAATATAGATTTTGATAGGTGCTACGCAAAAGAAAAAGCCCTAATCACATGGATTAAGGCTAATAAGATTAAAGTATTAAACAGTGGAATCAAAGTAGCTTAACAACTAAATATTCAGGGCGATTGACTGTACGTCCTTGTTACAAGACAGAAATTTACCGCTAATGTGGTCGTTGGACTGCTTGGTAATGAAAGTCCTGATTCAAACAGATTTATACTTGTAACTCCAAAGTCTGAAAATGATGTACGATTACGAGCAACACTTGGTAGTCAGAACACCACGGGCTTGCCCGTGGGAGCAGTCAGAATTAGTGAATTTATAAATATCTATTGACACATTTATAAATATCTATTATAATAAGGAGTAGAAAGATATGTCAGATGTAAAGAATACATTTGATAGGATTTCCTATCAGAATAAATACAATAAGCGGAAATATGATCGGGTTACAATAATGTTACCAAATGGGGAACATGCTAAATTGAAAGAGATTGCAAAGTCTGATGGAATGTCTGTCAATAAATATATTATAACTGCTATAGATTATTATAAGAATAGAAATATGGAGGTAAATTGACTATGAAGATCTATGTAAAATCTAATATGCAATCACAGCTTCATTTGAGGGATGTATTAAAACAGATTATTTATATTGAATTATGTAAAAATGTAAATATGTTTCCAAGAAGTATATCTGCTACTGAAGATATTGATAATGAAGCCTTTAATATGATGGATAATGAAAAAACACTTATGCGCCTTTCTGATGAAAATCTTATGAAGCTGTCGGATCTTGATATTGCTATGATTACAGATGGAGAATTACTTCATAGGTTAAATCGTATTTGCCCAGAGCGTTTACTTAAAGATCAGTTGGATATTTTGAAACGATGGTATTCTGATTATACATTTTTGACAGATGAGTCAGATGTTAAATTTTTTCTTAGCCAGTTGCAAACTTGCAATACAATTATATGCCGACGTAAGGACAGGAATGGTGATTATGTTTTAGATTCTGGTGGTAAATTGAAGATTTCTGAATGTCTGGAAGTTTTGAAATCTCTTACTTATGAAGATAACTACATTGAATCTATGCATGGGGCTGATGATGATTGGTTTGGTGATGACCTACTTGTATTTCATAAAGTTTCAGATTGGACTACTCGTGATGGTATAATGCATACTGATATGGAAATATATATTAAATTAGATTTAGATATGTCAACAGGGGATTGTGTATCTATTGTATCTTTTCATGAACCAGATCATCCATTTAATCAATAGTTGAAACCTTGTATATCAATATAATTGTAGTTAATGAGGTGTTTTCTATGAACCCAGAGATAATCGCTTATTATGAAATAATGAATATTCTTGATGATCATGCAATACATAATAGACCGCTTACAATGCCGGATATCATGAAACTTCATTCGCTTGCAAAAGAAAATGATATTACGATTGAAGATATTGCAGATGCAAATGATTGCGGTGATTGTCATGAATGGACAGAACTTGTTGCAGTTATGAAAGAGCAATTTAAGTCCGGTGAGCGTGTTCCAATAGAAAGTTCTGAATTTATGGATCATTTTGAAAGTGATTTACCAGAAGATACATTATCTATGCTTCAAGACATTTATACAGATCTTGAACAACTGTATGTGATTGAATCTGGTGATGAACGATATGATTCTGGTGTTAAAGATGGTATAGGAACTGCACTTGATTTGGTGGAACAGTATTATGATAAAATCGAAATGCAGAAGAATTAATAAAGTTAGGTGGTGATAGTATGGTAAAATTAGTCAGAACGAATCAATCTGTAATGGCATCGTCATTTAGCCGAGTAGTTGACTATATGAATAACTATGATTGTATGTTTATTACTGCGTTTCGTCATGAATATTCTAGGAAAGAAAACAGGCGAAGAAATAAGGAACTTGCAACAGATATACATAGTAGTGATTTAACATACATTAAGGCCTTTGGTGGATATATTGAATCTGATCCAGAAACTGGTGATAGCCGGGTGACCGAAGATACATTTTGTGTTGTAAATAATGGTTATAGGACAGAGGACTTTATTAAACTTGGTGTCAGCTGGTGTAAGAAATATGATCAAGAGGCAGTACTTATTACGACACCTACACAGGATAAGTCCAGGAATTATGCCCTGAATGTTGTTGGTAGATACTACGATGCAAATGGAAATATAGATATGCAGTTTGATCATGCTACAGTGCAGGATGCAGAAGAATATTTTACTAATATCTGTGGGAAAGACTTTGTACTTAGTTCTACAGATATTGATGTATGTGCTACTGAGTATGAACCATATTCTACTACTGCCGGATATGTAAAGGCTATGCGCAGGTTCAAAGATAGATATCCTGATTTGTAGAATATAGTATTAAATTATGTCCGAGAATTACAATGTTCCTGTAGTTCTCGGATATTTTTATCCTATGTTTAAGATAAGTTTATTAACAAACTTATAAAGTTATAGTTGACAGGTTATCTTTTTTGGGTTATAATTAAGAAAAGTAGCAAATCACATCAATAGTCCAATAGGATGGAGGTAAGCATATGGCAACATTCAGAATTCATGAAGATAATATTGAGAGACTTGAGCATAAACTGACTCGTATTCATAACAAGTGCATTAAGTATGGTTGTGATTTTTCCTACTCACAGGTTGGTGAGGAATTTGTAGAAGTTGAATCCGAAGGTGAAAAGTCTATTCAGAGATACGTTATCGTTGAAGCAGAGGGTACTGCTGTAATCAATGGATGGAAGTTCGTAGCAACTATCGACCATTCTAATGAGCATGGTAACATCCTTCGTAAGATTTCTGATGATGTTGAGATTCCTGATGAATACCGTACCTGCGAACCTAAGTGCGAACACTGTAACTCTAAGCGTCACCGGAAAGATACATACATCGTGTATAATATGGAAACTGATGAGTTTAAGCAGGTTGGATCATCCTGCCTTTGTGATTTCACTGGTGGATATAGTGCAGAGTTGGCTGCATCCTATATTGCAATGTTTGATGCACTTATTCAGGGTGAAGCACCTTCCGGCGGTTTCAGATGCGATTCCTACTGGTCAGTAAATGAACTGATTAGATACGCAGTTGATATTATAAATCATCTTGGATATGTTCCTACATCAGCTGCTGAGTTTGGTATGACAACAACTAGAGCAGAAGTTGTTGATGCAATTCTTTATGATACACACCGTGGAAGACTTCATAAGTCTGATATTGAACGAATCGAATCTTATCGCGAAACATACCATCCAGATTATACTTCAAAGGAACTTAACGATTCTGCAAATGATATTATCAATTATATTAAGGCTGTAGATAGTAATAGCGATTATCTCCATAACCTTAAGGTTATCGCAGAATCCGATTACATCCCTAATAAGAATGTAGGATACTGTGTATCGATGGTTTCTTACTATCGCAAGCAGATGGGTATTCTTGAAGCGAAACGTGTTCGTAACGAAGCCCATGCTAAGGAGGTAGCGGAATCTGATTATATCAGTTCTGAAGGACAAAGAATTACAATTTCTAATATATCTTCTTATGAAGTTGTAACTTCTTGGCAGACTGATTACGGTATCACACATCGTTATAAAATAGTAGATACAAACGGTAATGTGATTATGTGGGATACAAGCAACTGTATCTATGGATCCTCTGAGCAGCAGATGGATGGAACTTTCCGGAATCTCATTAGTATCACAGGAACAGTTAAGAAACTTTCTGAGTTCAATGGTGTAAAGCAGACATGGATCACAAGGTGCAGAATTAAGTATTCAGATCCAATTGAACAGAAGGGGGAATCTTCTGACAACGATGTTATCGAAGCCATTGGTAATTTCATTGATTACGTCAATTCGTAGTGGGGTGCAGATATGAATAGGATTGATCTTGAACAGAAATATGATGTAAGAATAGAAGTGGATGATAAAATCGGTAGGTCTTACTTCTACACGATTACATTACCGGATGGAAGTATTCTGGAATCTAATGTAAAGGGTATGACACGGGTTGAGTATCTTTGCAATAAACATTTTAAGGGGGTAAAGTAAATATGAAGAAGAACATTTATGCAATCATTATGGTATTGGCAATCATTTTTGCTATCGGTACGGAAGGTGCTTGTATTGTAGGTACCATCAGTTTCGGTCAGGCAGTACTTCAGGAGGTAGTTGCAATTCTGTGTGCTTATGTATGCTACAGACTTCATAGACTGGAAGAATATCGTGAATCTCATAAGGTGGTGCATTAGGATGGGTAGAATTAAATCAAACATTGTATCTGGTGATATGAATGAATCTGATTTCAACTATCGTGCATCCGAATATGTAACACGGACTTATGTTGGAAGATCAACCTGTGGGTTCGTTTCCGGTCACACTTATACAGTAGGACTTATTAAGAATGATTGCACCTACATAGTACACGCAATTGAAGATCAGACAGATAACGATGAAGTGAATATTGCACTTCGGACAACAAACGAAATTAGTTGGAAACATTTCTTTGTAGCAGGAAAAACCTTTAATATATTTAGTTAGTTATTATGAAGGGAGTATTATAATGGTTCCAGATTTTGAAGTACTTACCAAAAATTCTGCCTTGGATTTTAATTCAGATTCATATCAAGAAGAATCTATGGAGATTCTGTTTGAACAACAGCAAGATGCTTTGAGAGAAAATGGATTTGGTGAATATTATGATGGTGTACTATACTTCATACATTTCTTCGATTCTCCATGGTTCAATGACCACACAGAACTGCTTTCAATCAGTGAGGCTGTAGAAAGACTTGCAATTAAGGATGGTGCTGATTTCGTAGAATACATCTACGATGGAACTTATGGCTATGTAGCATATTACAATGGTGAAGTAAATGGATTTGAAATCCTTGCAGAATCTTCACTGGATGGTCTTAACTGGTGCTATGAAAATGGTTATATTACAAATGATCAGTATAATGAATACTTTGATTACATTTAGAGAGCGAGGATTGTTATGGCATTTTACCGAGTAGATATCGGAACAGGTACAGCATGGTTGGATAGTTATATTATTGAAACAGAAGAACCTACTACAGACTATGGTGCTCTGACAGATATCCTTATTGATTATCTTGTATCCATAGGGGATTCAAGAATCCTTGATGGAAACAAGTATGAATGGGATGATGAATATGAGACAATTCATCCAATAGATGATCCAGATTGGGTTATTTATCCGGATGAGTTTGTTCAAGGTGGTAACGAAGGTGATGTACTTCTTCATTATGGAGAATTCCGTATTGAAGAAATCACAGAAGATGATATTACAGAAGATGACATAATTATTAGAGATGAATGATAGGGAGATACAATATGAAAAGATATATTAAAAGTTCCACTGTTGATGAAGAGTACATGGGTTATATCCTTAGATGGTATGAGAACTCTGGCGTATATCAAATATCTAAGCCAAGGCCATACGATGATCAAGAATATTACTGGGCGCAAGCAGATGAACTCGATGGTGAGTGGAGAATTGTGTACAAAAGACGCATTGTTAAGCGACTTGAAGTTGATGATTGGCATGATGTAGTTGATGAACTAGAAATTATGAACAATGGCATTAAGCCGAAAATGGTTCATTGGTAGAATGGGGTAATTGTTTATGAAAAGATATATTAAAAGTGAAACAAAGATACTGTATGATGCGTCACCGGAACGGTTAGAGGAATTGGAAGACGAAGGTTACGAAGAGTGGGATCCATATAATGGATTCAAATACAAAGTTGTTTGTGGATATGACTCCTCAAATACAAACAATCCTAAAGCTGCAATAAGGCGATGGTTTAAAGGTCAGAGTAAAAATCCGATGGATTGTGCAATTATGGCAAAATACAAATCAGATGCCATTGACCTTGCAAGCCTTGTGACTATGGATCTTCTTGAGGAGATGGATAGCCAATATCCACAAGGATATAAACTTGACTGGTTATATGATTCTGCACAGAGATTTGTACGTAGTAATGGTAGTGGTTTCCTTGGTGACGGTGATATGGGTGATCAAGTTCCACCATTTACATATGGTTAATATTATATTTATATCTTGCTTAGTAAGGTTAGTGATGGTTGAAAAATTGTCACTAACCTTTTATAATATAGTAGAAATATACCAATTCAAAACTGTTGAATAGGAGGATAATTGAATAATGGCTATGTCAGAAAAGATTGAGCTGCTTGGTAAGGGATTATACAATGGTCTGATCCCAGATACACTCACTTTAATGAGTATTCCAACAGCATCAGAACTTGAGTATGTAGGTAGTGAAGATTTTGAGAAAACCATGCTCGAATCAATTCTACCAAAGGCAGTAGAAGAGAAGATTGATTTTAAGCAATTGCTTGAAATTGATTTTCAGTGGATTTGCAGATGTCTCCGTATTCTGAATTACGGACCATACTACACAACAAATGCAATCTTTTGTACAGATTGTAAAAAAGTTTCACAGGGTGAGTACAAAGTAAATCTTGAAACAATTGAGTGTAAGCCACTTCCACCCGGCTTTGTAAACGATATTGTTATCAGTAAAGATGAGTTTATTGATTTTGATGGTGACGTGCATCTTAAATTGCCGACAATTCAGAAAATGATGAATGCGGATAAGGATAAGGCATTTAAGAACGCAGAAGGTGAGACGAATACAGAACTTGCCAGAATATGCTATATGATTACATCCATCAAGAACAAAGAAAATCTTACACCACTGGAAATTAAGTTGTTTATCCAAAAGGAACTTTCCGCTGCTGACTACATCATACTTAGAAATATGGTAAGTCAACTTTCTGACTATGGGCTTCGTGCTGGTGGTTCAACAATATGCCCGAAGTGTGGAAATAAGGATGCAACTTATATTGCACTTATTGACGATAAGTTTTTTCGTCCGACCTTGGGAGATTTACGGGAATGGAAGAACAGTAAAAATCGACGGGAAGGAAAAGACATACCATCAGGTAAGGCAACAACTGTATGAAAATATAATTGATGAAGCCCTATTTATATCAAGAGCATCCGAGGGTGCTGTATCCACTGAATGGATAATGAATCAACCAATATTTATTCGAAGGAAATATGCTGAGTTTTTCCATAATGAATTAAAGGAAAAAGAACGAAAGATGCACAGCAATAAACCTTAGTATAACAGGGCAAGTATAGTGTAAATTACTTGCCCTTTGTTGTTTTCGGAGATTTACTATGGCTGATGATAGATCAGTATTAGAAGCCGCAGGTGGTCTGGATAACATACAGGTATTGGTAAATCGAGTTACACACATCGATTCCATATTATCTGATTTTGCAAAATCCGGTAACATACCATCTCAGGCAAACGCAAGAACATATCAAGACAACAGTTCAAGGATATCAGGATCTACATTCCGTGATAGGATGTCAGGTCGTGGTTCTTTTAGTAACTCACGTTTTGGTAGAAGTGGTAGCGGTAGTTTTACTGATAGTTTTGAATCTGCACTGATTGAGGGGCTTGTCGGTTCAGGTTTTAAGACAGATGTTAAAAAGGTATTTCAAGGTTTTGCAGACCAGCTTGGTACAAATATTAGAGGTATACCGGATGAATTTGGAAAACGTCTTGGAAAGTCAGTAGCAGACGCATTTAAGAACACAGACACAGGTAAAGCACTTACTGCTCAGATAGATAAATGGAAATCTAATTTCCTCGGAAATCTGCAACAACGTGGAAATTCCATGTTGCAAAATGTACTAAGCGGTAATACTGCTCAACGTGGTGCAAATGCATTAAATCAAGGTTTGTCTAATTTTGGTACTAGACAAACTATGATTGGAAACTTTTTACAGGGTGCAGGTACAGGTGTTCGTGGTATGTTTAACATAGCACGTAGTGGTTTGTCTGCACTCCGAGGAGCACCTGGCAATATAGCAAGTATGTTTCAAAACCCAGCACCACTTGGTCCACAGTCCATGCCGGGACATATTATCGGTCCAAGTTCTGCTGACACTATGGCTGAAACTGTGGAACAAGTTACTAAACTTGGTGAAACTTCCGGTAGTGCAGTTAGCAGTTTAGCCAAAATTGGTCCACAGGGTATGGCAGTTGTAGGTGCTCTGGTAGCAATTGAAGTAGTTTCATCTGTAGTTACAAAATCCCTTAAGACTATGGGTGAGGGGTTAAAACAACTTCTTGGTGCATGGAAAAAGGCTGCAAATCGCGACCAGGAAAGTAGAGAGAAAAATCTAAAACTTGCAAATGATCGTATGAGGGCTGACTATGAAGCATTAGTAAAAGCCCCATTTGAATTACTTAAAGATGCTGCAAATGATTTATATCAAACTTGGAGTCAGACACTTACAACTATATCCGCTACACAGGGGTATACGAAGTCTGATGTTCAGGATCTTATGGCTGCTTATGCAGAACGTATAAGGGATGAGGGTCTGTCTAAGTATGTTAGTGGGACAGATTTAATGTCCAATCTTTCTAAGGTATTGGAATCCGGTATGTCCGGTGCAATAGCCGAAGAGTTTGCATATCAAGCCACTGTACTGAATAAAGCAGTTCCGACACAGGATTTCTTCCAATATGCTACTACCTATGCATCTATTGCTGCTAATGCAATAAGAAGCGGTGTATCACAACAGGAGGCAATTTCCAAAGCGAACAAGAGTTTGGAATCTTTTGCTTCCGGCTTGTTATATACAACACGTGAGTTGACTGGTGGGTTTACAACCGGACTTCAAAATGCAAGTTCTCTTTATGAAGAAGCATCTAAGATTGCAGTAGCCGCACATTCCGATAACTTGGATGCTATCAGTGGTACATTACTTGCAATTCAAGGATATGTAGGTGCAGTAGCACCTGACCTTGCAAGTTCACTTACAAGTACAATTTATACATTAGCAACAGGTGGTAATAATGCATCTACTGTTGCTCTTAGATCTTTGGCAGGTATTAATGCTTCTAATACAGAGTTCCTTCGTGCATTTGCATCGAATCCACAATCTGTACTTGGAAGTATGTTTGAAAACCTTGCGAATATGTACACGCAATCACCGGATGCCTATATGGAAAAGGCAGAGGGTTATGCTTCCTTGTTTGGATTAGATGCTCAGGCATTCCAAAGAATTGATTTCAATGAATTGGCAAAAGCAATTCGCAACATGAATATGAATAATAATTCATTGAATGAGAACATGGAACTTCTGCTTGATGGTCAAACTACTACATCTACAGAACAGTTAAAAGCTCAGCAAATTAATCAGTACATGATTGAAGAAGGTCTTGCTTATGTCATTGATAATGATGTTGCTCAGATGATTCAGCAACACATGTGGGATGAGCAGATGAATCGTGAACTGATGGAAGCAATGTATTCTGTTGATCTTGCTGGGGAATCTGCATCTGGATTACAGAAGATTGTGCAGGGTGTTCAGAATATCATCAACTTCCTTAATCCATTTAGTTGGATGAAGAAGATTGGGAACCTTATAAGTACCAATGAAGAAGGTATGGCACAAAAGGCAGATGTCAGACAACTTCTGGAACTTAGCAAGGTTGGTGTAGGTAGGCAGATGGATTTATACCGTCTTACTACAAGTAATACTGATTTAGGACTTGCTACACCAATTGTAAATCAGATGGGTGGTTCATCTTCTTATGCAGCTCAAACTGCGGTAACTAAGCGACTTAATGCATACGGTAATCCATTATTTAGTTCAAATAATTCGATTTCCGATGTGCAATCAGTTATTGCTGGAAGAAACGCACAACTTATGGATCAACAACTTGGTGCTATCTCTGGACCAACCTCTAAGTATTCATGGGGAGGTACAACAAAGAGTCAGGCAGCAAAGGCATATTCTGCACTTACAAGCGGATTGGATGTCCTTGTCACATCTATCAAGAATATCACAGGTTCATCAGGTTCAGTAAGTGCAACTGCATCCACTGCAAAATCTGCAATCAGTAAGATGCTTGAATCTTCCTATATTCAAGATCAGTTTGTAAAAGCAGGTAAGACATATGAAGATTGGGCTGCAACCGCATCTAAGTTTGGTATTGCAGATTTTAAACAGGCATTAGAATCTGCCGGATATACTGAAGACCAAGTGCAGAAATACTTTAGTGAACAGGAAACAAGTGCAGGTGCTAAAGAACAACATGAGCGAAATGTGCGTGAAGATGAATTTTGGGCAGCAGGTACAGAACATTGGACTAAGTACTTCCCAAATGATTTTAGCACACCACTGTTTGAAGAATTATCTACAATTGAATCTGATTATTTACAGACAATTATTGATAAGTTAGGTTCTGCTGATGCTTCCAATACAGTAATAGGTAGTCAGGCAAGTATTCTTGCTGCTATCAATTATAGAAGTGTGCAATCTGAAATACAATGGTCTGCTTTGCTTGGTGCCGGACTTAAAAATGGTGGTGCATTTGGATCGTGGATGGAATCTTGGTCAAATTGGAAAGGTGGTTCTGATAAAGTAACATACAACTGGAATACTTTTACTACAGCCCTTGCAAAGTTTTGGGGATTCGGTAAAGGTGCGCAAGATGGTTTACTTATGAAGATGTATAACACCGTTTCCGATTATATGTTACATAAATCTTATTATGGTATTTCCGGTGATAAAACGATTAAGGATTCTGCATTGTGGAAGAAACTGGATGCTATAGAGGAAGATACAAAGAAGGAAGATAGAAAGAGTTCCGCTTATCAACTTGGTAAAGTATTGTCAGAAGAATTGTTGGATACTGGTGAAACAGATCCTGCACTTCAGACAAATATATTACTTGGGCAGATACTTGTATATGTTGGTAAGATTATGCAACAAACCGAAAACACAGGTGGTTCTGCTATGATAGACCAACTTGCTGCTATGTCACTTGGTCTTACACAGAAAACTACCTAACACCTTGTATATTGTTATACAGATTTTGGAGGGGTCTAAATGTATTTTATAGAATTTCCAGTAAGTGCAACTAATATATTTCCACTTGCAAACAGTGAAGCAGGTGGACAGTTGTTATCTGAATATAATATTCGTTCCAGAGAAACAGTAGCAACTGATCCATCGGTAAAATATCCAATTGGACCATCTTATGTACATTCCATGGATGATTTTTCGCTTCAAAGTGCTGCAAGTGGTTCAGATGTTTCTTCTACCGTAATTCAGATTAGCCCAGGTAGGGCAGTTGTAAATGGTCATTATGTAGAACTTCTTGCACCAATTACAATTGATATTGCTGCGGTAAACTTAAAAGCATCTCAGGAAAGTGTCACTGAATTGAAAGGTGATTTAGCAATTGGACTTGTAATGATGTATAGTAACTATACTACACTTGCAGGTTCTGCTAAACCGGAAAATGAAGATGGATATTATGAAGGTGTTCAGGTTGTTATCGTCCCAGAAACCGCTATGAAGCGACCTGTTGATGTTCCAGAAGAATATCAATATTCAGAAGTTAATATGCATCTTCTTCTTGGAACATTCTCTTATGCGGGTGGTAAGGTTTCTAATGTCCATGACAATTTGGATAAGGTTAAGATTCTTGATGCATCCAGAATTGGTGATATTAGTTCATCACTGTCCGACCAGTATCTGAGTAAGACCGGACTTGATCCACACCATTTATATGTATTTGCTGGAAAAGGAACAACGGATGACAACAAAGATACTTGGTGTCTTGCAGATGACAGTTTAATGATTTGGGATTCAGATCCTAGACTTAAGCCAAATGAACCACATTCTAATGTAGCACATTTTGAATATAACGGTGATACCCATAAGACAACTTTAGTTGTACCTCATAAGCAGATTGATGGTGCAATAGATCAGTATGGAAATAATCTGTACTTTCCAGATAAAGTATATTCACTTCCATCTGCTACATTTAATGATAATTCAGGTGGCGTAGTTACACCGGAATATACCAACCGTATTAAGCATATTGAATATATGACTGACCACTATTACCGTATTCCAAATGGTAAGATGCGTCAGTATATTCCAGCAATTAGTAGTACAGATGAATTACCACCAATTCCAGTTGGGGATGGTTCTGTAGATCAGTATGATGCTTCACAAATTATAGCGGATATTACATCTGATATTGTTGGTGTTGAAAATCAATTATATGCTTCTAGCGGTAACTCTGCATTAAACAGAAAACTTCTTACTTTGAAGAATAATATTGCTGGGAAATTAACAGATATTAACACTGCAATTGATAATATTCGTGCAGATTTGCAAAATTCCACATCTGCACCGGATATTGATCAGTATTTGGCAAATATTGAATCTGTACTTTCTACAACTGCTACATCTTCTGATTATTATAAATTAGATGCAAAACTTCAGTCAGCCTATAATAGGATAAATTCAGTTGCTACAGAAACTACAGGTGTTCCTGATTTGCCTGGATGTGCAACATCTTTAACTACTGCAATTGCTAGATTGGAAGAACCTACACCGGATATTGCTAATGCAAAAAGTGGTATAACCGCAGTACGGGATGCTATTCTTGGTACAGGATCATATTCATCTACTGATGGAATTATCGGTATTTTAGAGAAAGCAGAATCAGATATATTAGGTCCAAGTGCGTCTGCAAGAAAGTATACAGAGAGTCTTCGTGACCATGTAATTGCGAATGTTGGACATATTCGTGACATATGTGGTGACATTGATACCGAAACTGGTACTATTAAAACATATTGCACAGACATAACAACATATATAAACGATATTACTAACTTAATTAGTACATTATCATCCTGTAAGTCTACATTAAATTCTTGTGTAAATAAATTAAATAATATTACTTCAAGTATTGAAACCTATATTCGACTTGAAGTAGAACGACTGATGGATGAACAACGTGTACTTACAACATCCATTTGGAGTCCTGGTGACTATGTATTGGTTGGTCAAGATGGAACTATGGCGGAACCTGATGGAACACAGCCATCCACAATGTATGTAGTAAATTATGGTAAAATTCTGACTGTAGGACTTGTTGGGACTGTAGAAATAACACTTCATACATCAAATAAAGATGTTTATAAACAAGAACTTAACATTGCAAGGCACACAGTTCCACAAAGTCTTGCAGGTGGTGCAGAATTGGGTAGCATAGACATTAGTTCTTTAGAGGATGCAGACCCAGATTTATTTACATATACAAATTATTGTGGTCTAGTAAATCATGATTATTTCGTTGAAATTTATAAATCACCAATAGATACAACAACAAATACGCAAGAATACATAGCAGTTTTCTATACACCAACATCTACTGAATTACAGTTAGAATATATAAAACCGCCGATTGTTTTAACAGGTGGAATTCATCTTGCAACACAAGAATCCGTTGGTGGTTTCTTAGATGCACCGGATGATGCCTACGGTGAAGGATATGTAGCATTAGATGAAGATGGTCATCTTCGAATCATAGACTTCAATCTTCTGCTTATGGGTATTGAAGCCCAACAACTTGGGCAGGACATTGATGAGATTGGTTCTGGTCTGGATGCAAATGGTATTCAAGATGCTTTGGATGAATCTGTAAATGACAGAATATGTTATCCAAATGCAACGCAGAGAAATAACTTTACTGATCCGACTACTGGAACTTACACCACAAAAGATCCACATGTAATTGAAATTACAATTGAACTTCCAAGTACAACAGATCCATACGTACTTCATATCCATGATGTAGGCTCCAGAGCAAATAGTTCACTGTATGTACATCTACATGGCTCTGCTACAAGTGAGGCTACAATTTTATTTGAGAACTGTGATATGCTTAGAATTGATGATTCCATTCAAGGTAGTCCAACCATTATGCTGAAGAATGTAAATCTGTACTATAACGCAAACGTACTTAGTTATACACCATTGGATGGGGTACAGAACTTATCTCTTTGGTATCAACAAGATTTGTCAGACTCCAGTTCACCTAACTTGCAGGTAGATGGTATGACTGTAACTTTACTTGGGGATGTTTCCAGAGATGATGCAATTGATCCTTGGGATGAATATAATCCGAATGACAACCATTATTCCTATGCACTTCGGTCTATCACATTTGCAAGTGATGGTACAATCATAAACTTCGGTATGATTGTAGGTGATTCTTCTACAATGAATGTAGATATTACAGATCATGCACTGTTTAGAGCATCATTCACATTACCGCAGAGCGCAGGACTTCAGTATCCGGCAAATAAGATGGTTCATCAATTGAAAGTATCTGGATCATTTGTATCTTGCTATTATAGCACTTCTGATAATAAGTATATTGTAAAGGAAACTGATTTCTCTGCACTTACACAGAAATACAATTCACCTATCAGTGAAGTAGGTGGCTCAATCGCTTTCTGCACAAATGCTTACTATGTATCACAGATTAGCGGTGTTGTAGTTGGTGAGGGTGTAGATTGTTGGGACTTAAATACACCACACATCTTCTATGGTGGATCAATAGAGTAAAGGAACTAAACGAATGTTTATACATGATTTAGTGAAAATTAGACTTTCAAGATTAGGTTATCTTCCAGATTATCCTCCGCATCTAATTTCAGATGCGGAGATGTGTGATGGGTTTTTCCCATACAAGTATGATCCGGACAACCCAGAATCTGGTTACTATGATTTTATACATACAAAGATAAACTACTTTACCTATAACTTCCCATTACTTGATGATTCATTGTCTGATGCTTATAAAACTTTGATTTTGGAAATTGCATATCATATCCACAATTTAAAGATTAGCACAGAAACAGATTATAAACTTCCGAATTGGGTATATAGTTATATGCTTGGTTTCGTAATAAGTGATACTTCTGAACAGAAAGATAAGCACGATTTGTTTGTTTTACTTGGGACAGATAACTTATATGATGAATTTGATGCAAAGAGTTCGATTGCTTGCTATAACGAGAGTGTAGGATGGCTGACTAAACTTACATTGGAACAGAGAAAACACAGGCCACCAACAATGTTTGGTGAGCCACATGTTATAAAATCACTTAGGCTCAAAGCCTTAAATTCGTGATATGTGCTGGATGGTGATTTAGATGCAATTTTTGGAAATAGATAAATCTACAACATTAACTGAATTGTCAGATCGACTTGGTTCTGATTTAAATTCGTTTTTGCATGTAAATAATATGCAGAGAGTTCCAAATGTTGGTGAAGCATACATAGAATCCTGCAATGCGATTGTTGCTGAATCTGAACCAGTTTCTGCATCTAGGAAGATATCTATTCTTAGTTCTATGACATCAGATACAGATATATTCCAAAAAGCTGCACTTATGGATGTTGATGGTTGGAAACTTACTTCTGCACGGAATGTACTTCCTGGGACAATTAAAGTACCAGACACAATTTATTTACCGAGTTCTGAAGATGTACTTGGTGATGGTGTTCCGGTTTCACAGGGAATATTCAAACAGGTTTCAAATTCATTATATAACACAAATGAGGTTGACCCATCTATTTTTAATGAAGTTGCATATGCAAACAGATCTAGTTCAGACTTAGATATGTTAAATGCAATACTAAATCCAAACCCAATGCAGATATTCCATATCCCATGGGGTGAAGTAACACTACAAACATCCATTTACGGAAATACAAGAGATTTTCCAGTATATCCTGAAGAACTTTCTGATAGTAGAAAAGCAGAATATACAACGATGCCTGACATGCTTTATCAATATGAGCCTTGGCAAATCTATACGAAATCTGGACCAAGAACACAAACATATTCCTTCCATTTCCATAGAGATATGTGGACAGGCGACCATAGAGATGGGAAGGCAAATGATTTAATTCGATTCTGTGAAGCAAATTGTTATCCAGAATATAGGGGTTCTGCGGTAGATACTGCAATCGTAACATTATTCATTCACGGTAAAGTTTCTATTCGTGGAATATTAACAGATGTAAATACAACATGGAGCGGTCCAATAGGACTTGATGGTTGGTGGCTTGAATGCAAGTTAGATTTACAGATTACAGAAGTATCGAATGAACCGCTGAACTATAGTGTAGTTAAGAATTTACCATTGATTGGTAGGTGATAGTGTCAATAACCCACCACTTCTAAAATAGCTTCGCTATTTTAGAAGTTGGGACTTGAAAAGCCTTTATTGACTAGCCTAAGTTCTTTGAGAACTACGTTATGTGAGAATATATAGTTACCTACGGACGTACAGCCTAATCTGTAGCTCTAAGGTAAGTGATTAAACAGTTCTGATGGGTAGGAACAGTGTTGCTTACGTACAAACCTCACAATAACATTGGCGAAGGCTGCATTACGGTCTATATGTACCGGCTTATAGCGAAAAACATATCAAATCTTACGAAAGGGGCCGTATCAAAATGGTATACGTACTAGATATAGCAGGACATCCACTTATGCCTACGGAAAGATACGGCAAAGTTCGGAGATTGCTTAATACTAATAAGGCAAGAGTCATTAAGAGATGCCCGTTTACGATTCAACTAATGTACAAGAGTTCGATTCATACACAAAATGTTTTTCTCGGTGTTGATGCTGGAAGTAAACATATCGGCATTTCAGCAACTACAGAAACTAAAGTTCTTTATGAGGCTGATGTAGAGTTGCGAAACGATATAGTAAAACTGCTTTCCACACGAAGAGAACAGCGAAGAAGCCGTAGAAACCGTAAAACCAGGTATCGCAAAGCACGTTTTGATAACAGACGAAGACCTGACGGCTGGCTTGCACCTTCTGTTCAGAATAAGGTTGATACACATCTGCGGGCGGTAAAGGACGCATATAAGATACTTCCGATATCTAAGATCGTTGTTGAGGTAGCTTCTTTTGATATTCAGAAAATCAAGAATCCTGATATCTCTGGAGAAGGATATCAGCGAGGTGAACAGCTCAACTTCTGGAACGTAAGGGAATATGTACTATTCCGTGACGGTCATACATGTCAGTGTTGCAAAGGTAAGTCAAAAGACAAGATACTAAATGTACATCATATAGAGAGCCGTAAGACAGGTGGAAATGCCCCGAACAACCTTATTACCCTATGCGAGACATGTCATAAAGGCTATCATAGCGGAGCGGTCAAGCTTCCCAAGACCATAAGAAGAGGTATGGTATTTAAAGATGCTACATTCATGGGGATCATGCGGTGGGCTTTCTATAACCGATTAAAAGAATTATATTCTAATGTGAGTCTCACATATGGTTATATAACAAAAAATACGCGAATTGAGAATTCGTTGCCTAAGGAACATTATGTAGATGCAAGATGTATCAGTGGAAATCCTGCTGCTATATCAGAAGGTGTAGTATTTTTCCAAAAGAAAGTACGTTGTCATAACAGACAGATACATAAGTGTACGATCAATAAAGGTGGCATACGCAATCGTAATCAGGCTGAATATATGGTAAAGGGATTCCGGTTATTCGATAGGGTAGGTTTTGATGGTAAAGAGTATTTTGTTTTTGGAAGAAGAGCCAGTGGATTTTTTGATATAAGAAATCTACATGGGGATAAGGTAAACAAAGGCAGTATCAGTTGTAAGAAATTAAAATATCTGTATACGCCTAATAGTTATTTAACGGAAAGGAGAATACAGGGTACTGCTTAACCGCATTTCTCCCAGACTTATAGAAGTTTGGGTATCCTGCTAAGATTTAGATGAAGTTTTACAATACATTAGAACCATATCAAATTATAGAACATGAAGGTATTCAATATGGTGTATGCAGAGATTTCAATCATATATGCAGATACCGTAGGCTTCGACAAGTAATAAACAATCCACAAAATCCTGAGAATCGTTTTATTGCTTTAGAAACACCGAATCCATTTGAAACTCATATTGAAGTAAACTACTATGAAGTACCTCAAAGTGAATCTAACCGATTAGATTTGATTGCATACAAACTACTTGGTTCAGCACAATATGCTTGGATAATTGCCTATGTGAATGGTATTCAAGATGGATTCACCGCAAGACCGGGACAAAAACTTATTATACCTAAGAATATCACTCAGCTATTTGACAAGGGTGAGTGTTTAGCAAGTGTAAGCCCACTGACTTTGAACCTTGGAACGGAGTAACATATGATTATAACAAAGCATAAAAAATTCAAAAATTTTACACCCGTTGATACATGTATGAATCCACGGAAAGATGAATATTATCAGTATCTCAACGATCATATTGGTGGTGTAAAGTCGTCTTGGTATAATGTATTGAAGCCATACATGGTTGAGAATGGATATGAACAATATATTATCGATCTTGCAGAATCACATGTGAATGAACACGATCTTTCTAAGTTAGAAGATGTGGAGTTCATTCCATATTGTAACCATTTTTATCCACACGGTGATGATTTCCATAATGATGAACTTGCTTTTGATCTTGCTTGGTTACATCATCAGCATGTGAATCCCCATCATTGGCAATATTGGGTACTTGTAAGAGATTCCGGTGATATTGTTCCTATGGATATGCCATTAGATTATATCTGCGAAATGCTTTGTGATTGGCACTCATTTTCTTATAAGAATCCTGAATCAACTGCACTTTCATGGTACACAGAACATAAGGATGAATTTAGATTTTCAGATAAAACACAGGAACTTGTAGATGAATTGATTAAATGTATGAATGTTCCTATAACTACAGTTTAGAGGTTTATTTATGAAGAAACAGGCATGGGTGTCATTCGCACTGGCAAATGTATCTTTAACAGATTTTGGCCTTGAGATACCATCACCATTTTCAAGACTTGAACTTTCCAATAGTGAAATAGCAAGTTTTACTTCATGGAATCTTAAAGTTGTTGTTGGTGGTGATTCATCTAAGAAATCCAATGTTGCAGCGTTTGAAGCACTATTATATTCAGCTGCACAAGCTGCAAGTGCATACCCAAATTCATCTGGAATCCCTGTAGCTTTTGCATTTGGTTGGTTAGACGAACAGGGGAATATTTCTGAATATTTATCTTATCAAGGGTTTACTTTGCAGTTTAAAGTATCAACATCCGGTCTGTATATGACTTATGATATTTCTGGATATGCATCTCAGGCAACACAAAGTAGTTTACCTGTTCTTCGTATTCCTGAATTATCTGGAATTGTTCAACCTTCCGCAGTAGTTGAAGGTTTAGCAAAGGCTGTAAAGGCAGATACTTATTACAATTTGGATATAGACCATAATGATGCACCAACATTGATTACTCACGGTGCGCTCACTACAAGTTTCAATCAATATGTTCGAGGTACATATAATGGGCAAGATGATTATGATACATTCCCAGGACTTCTTAAATTATCCAAATCTTACAGTGGTTCAAGGGATTGCGCCGGACTTGTTAATGGGATAAAGAAGTTAAGTCAAGTCATAAATAATGTAACTGTGTCACCAATAACAAAGTTTTTGAAGAAGAGTTTAACTGATCTTACACCACAATGTTCTTCATTCTCCTATTGGATTGATGAACCAACAATGACTTCCCAAGGTACAATTCATTATAAGAGTAATGCAGGACTTACAGTATCACAACTTCGTGATACATTACAGTATGGAACATCCGAAACAAATATCCTAACACTGTCTGGTTCTTATAATGGTGTTGCATATAACATGACTGATATGAATTTTACATCTGTCGGTTTTGCAGTAGATGGTAGTGGTAATACAATTATTCAAGATGCTGAAGTTGTAAACAGTTGGAGTCAGTCTATGTCTGATGTATTCCAAACGGTGAATATCATCAATGATTTAAATGCAATTGCAACTCAGTTTTCCGGTGATTTTCAAGTAACTATTCCAGGTAGTGTTAAGAAATATAATGTTGCACAGCCAGTTTCATTACTTGTAATGTCAGGAAATACACTGTCACCTGTATCTGGAATATATAACATAATTTCCGTAGGACATTCTATCGGAGAAACTTTTGTAACCACATTAAAGTTACAAAGACTTGTAACAAGCTCTGCAAATCAAGTTGCTTCTGCACAAGGTATTTTTGTTTCCGGTAGTTCACAAGGAGCACCATCAAATTCTTATGTACCTACGAGTAATATAAAATCAAAATACAAAGTAGATTTTGGAACACTTTTCCCAACCTACGAACATATGCAATCCGAATTTAGTTAAGTGAGGTAACTTTCATGATTATCACAAACTGTGCGATAACAATGCAAGATTCCGAAATTCTTAAGCCATGCGTAATGGATAAGAATAGTGAAGATTATAAGAAGTTAGGCAAATTTCATACAGGACTTGATATATCTGCAACAAATGTGTTTACCGCATATAAGGGCAGAGTTGTTTATATTGGTTCTGAGAATTCAGGGCGAACTGTTGTTGTACAAACTGGTTCGTCTTTTTGCGTATGCTATAAGCAATTGAAATCTGTCACAGTGAATATGAATGATATGCTTGATAAAGAATTCTTCATAGGCAGTGTTGATAAGTATGTTCATGTGGAAGTGTATTTAAAGGATGTATCGAATTGGCCAGTCCGGTTGGGGCAGGAAACTTGGTATAAGGCAGATGCAAATCTTTTAATTTACGGTGGCTTGCAGACAAAGTATGAATATGCGTATAAAGAAGATTACATATCTGATTGGGATGCTCCGGTGGATGAGTCTACATTATCAGAAATGACCGACAATTCAGGTGAATAGTTATGGCATATAGTAGTTTAGCAAAGAAAGCAATTATCTCACCAAACTATACAGAAAGAAAACGTGATATAGATGCTATATCCATTCATTGTCCATGTTCTGTATTATCATTGGATAGTATGGGTAAAATCTATAAAGATCCAAAGAATAAATCATCATGCCATTATGGTATTGATGTAAAGGGAAATATTGCAGTATTTGTAGATGAATCCAATGCTGCTATGTCTCTATCAAGTACTGGTGGTGATAATCGGTCTATTGCAATACAGATTTCTGCATCTACGGATCAATCACCCTATCCACTTAGTAACGCATCTGTAAAGGCACTTCAAGATTTATTAGTGGATATTTGTATTCGGAATAATATAAAAGAACTAAAGTGGCTTGATGATAAGGACTATGGTGTAAAGTCCGGTTCTGGTGGATCTGTAGCAAAACAGAATATTCTAATACATAAATGGTTTAATTCAAAGAAGAAAGATCCAGGAACTTGGGTAGAAAATAATCTTTCCGATATTGTTACCGTAGTTAACACACAACTTGGTGTGGATAGAAATAATATGAGGAAGATTATATTTGTTGGTGATGAGCGAACAACAAAATTACATAATGTAGTTGGCACAGATTTGAATCTATGGTTCACACATAAAGGTGCAACATGCACTTGGTTATCATCTACATTACCATTTGCCAATTCTATTGACAATAATTCCGCAGTATGTATTATGGGTAGTTGGCTTGATACAACTACGATAAAACCTAAGGAATATGCAAATAAGATAAACGAACTTGTTGCCGTATGTATATCCGTTGGGTGTGCAATTTACTTCACCTCTATAACACCTGTTGGTGATGGTGGATATAAGAATGTAACAAATAAAGATATTGTATCCTTCAATAAGTCTATACAGAAAAATCTTATGACAGGTGTTGGATACATAGATGCCTATTCATCCATACTATCCACATATGTTACTACGGATGGGCTACAGTATGATACAAATACAAATAAGGAATTGTATGGAACAATTATTGCACAGGCATCAAGGCTATCTGGTGGGATTAATCTTGTAGAATCATTAAATCTGAATCCTACAAACTTTGATCCATATGTTGCTATGTTCGGTAGGGGTGCAGAAGTTAATTATAAGCATTTGGTTAATCTCGGTGTTGTTAGTGCAATCGTGGAAGCCGGATATAGATTTGATTCTAAGGGGAAGCGAACGCAAAAGTTCGATAATCCTGACTTAGAAAAGCAATTATCAAAATTAGAGTCTTCTAAAATAGAATACGGATTGTATACGGTATGCAGAGCAAAAACTGTAGCAGATGCCAAAACAGAAATCGATTATTTTCAATATCAATTATATAGGCATCCACCTAAGTTTGGTGCATGGTTGGATATATCAAGTTTTGGAAATAGCAAGAAATTAAATGATTCATTGTTAACACAGTACAATACTTCATTATCCGATTTAGGATTTAGCGGTAGGATGGGATTGATATGTTCCAGAAATACATTAAATAATATATCGTGGGATAAATGGCAAGATGAATTTTATCTGTATTTAGTTGACCATGTAAAAGATTTATCTGTACTTGATAATTTATTAGATCCATCCTTATTTGATGTAGATGGAACAAAGCCGGAGGACGGTGTTGTTGCAACAAATCAACTTGTGACAATGAATAATGCATCCGTAGTTACACAGAATACAAAGGGAAAAACTTTAAGAGAACAATTAGTGACTTATTCCTTAGAGTTTATTGGTTCACCTTATGTTTGGGGTGCTATGGGTACAAAGCCTGGGGATGGTTTCGATTGTTCCGGCTTTATCTGCGCAGTATATAAACATTTTGGTATGAATTTATCCGGTGCAAGAACTACACTTACAACATCCTTTGGAAAAGTTGTTACTTTAGAACAGGCACAACCGGGGGACGTAATGCACTATCCACACCATGTTGCTATGTACCTTGGGAATAATGAACTTATTGAAGCCGCAAATGAAAATCTGGGTGTTCGTAAAACAAAGGTATATTCCGGTTGTGACCGAATTGTAAATATAATTGATAACTGGAAGAAGTGATGAATTATGTATGATATTTCAAATCCATTACATCCTGCAAATGTTGCAATAAATACACTTAGTTCTCATATGGGTGAAAGTAGAGAAGATTGGGTTGGTCCAACTACTGGTGTCCATAGTGATTGGTGTGCTGCAACTATGGTTGCTATGGGTATTAGTTCCGGTCTTGCAGGTAAATCATTCCCTGTACGTGGGCAAAGTACACCGAGCGATTTTCAATCCAGTATTGCATGTGCAGGTGGTGTTTGTGAAAGCATAGTCAAGACATATGGTGGAACAAGATATGATGGTCCTGCGTGGGGAAGTAGTTTTGTACCAACTAAAGGTGATTTAATTGTATTCCTGTGGAGTGCATTTCGTAGTGAGACTTTATCTGCATTTCGAAATGGTAATAAGAAACGGTATTGGTCTGGAAGTCATGTTGGTATTGTTGAATCTGTGGAAAAAGTACAAAATGGTGATCCAACAAAAACACCTGCAAAATACACGGTACATACAATTGAAGGAAATAACAGTAATAAGATTCGAAGATCATCCTATAGTTGGAATAGCGAAAATATAGCATTTTATGCAAGACCTGATTGGTCTAAGTCTGGTGGTGTAGTACCCTATACTACAAAAACATCTGGAACAGTAGTAGATGGTGCAGAACCACAACAATCTACCTATATGGTAGATCAAGTCTATTCTACACAGTTATATACTACAGAAAGCACAAAAGCAGATGCATCTATCCGTGAAGTATCATTCCTAGATTCAACAGGTAAGCCATCTACCAAGAAAACTGATGTAAAACTTGCAGTAGTGAATTATACTGGGCTACTTGGCAGTATTTATAGACTTGGTGGTGGAACAACATCAGTTGGTGGTTCTGTTGATAATGTAGATGGACTTGCAAGTATTCCACGAACAATAGTTACTTATTTGAAGCAACATGGGTACAATACCGCTGGTGCGATAGGCATTATTGCAAATATAAAGCAGGAAAGTGATTTTAGAACAGATTGTGTTGGTGATAAAGGAACTTCATTTGGAATATGCCAATGGCACAATGCCCGTGGAACTGCTATGAAAAATTATGTTGGAAAAGATTGGGCAACGAATTTATCCGGTCAGATCGATTATCTTTTGCATGAATTGAATACAAGTTATCCTAATCTTGTATCAGAATTGAAATCTGTACCTAACACATTAGCAGGTGCTAAACAAGCGGCTGATCGGTTTGTGCGTGTATTCGAACGACCTGCGAATGTAGATGTGTCATCCCAAAAACGTCAACAAAATGCAGAATATTTTTGGAATCAGATTTCAACTACATCTACATCCGAAAGTGCAGATTATTCAAATAACATTACAGTCCAAAAATCACCAACAACCAATCCAACCTATTTAGTATGGCCGATAGAATCTGTTGCAGTTGGAAAATATTCATCTGGTTTTGGTTATCGTGGATATGTAGGTGTAAGTGGTGCAACAAAATATCATAGTGGCGTTGATATAGGTGCACCATCTGGAACACCGATTAAATGTTGTATGGCCGGTAAAGTACATAAAAAATCAAGTACAAATGCACGTGGATATTACATCATTATAGATCATGGAGCAGACTCAAGCGGAAACACCTTTTATACTTTATATCAGCATATGAAATCTGCATCCACTTTATCAGTTGGAGCATCTGTTTCAGCAGGTCAGGTGATTGGATATGTCGGTGCAACTGGACTTTCCGGAATGGCACCACATCTTCACATGGAAACATTAAGCGGTGGTGAATTAAATGGTCAATGGTATGATAATAATTACCAATCTTGGAGAAATAAGTATGCGTTAAATCCAGAAAGTTTCTTCCCTAAATTAGGAGTATCTTAGATGATTGTAAATGGATATGTAAAAACTTATAAATATGCTGGTGATGGAACTCTTATGTTACAGGTTAGAATCCCATCTATCCATGGTCCTGTAAGCCAAAGAGAATATAAGGGGCAACAGGTTCGTAACTATGTTACAGATGAAAATCTTCCATACTATCCATCATTGCTGTTGCCACATATTCCGAATGATGGTGAAGTAGTTGCACTCATATCTACGAATGACAAGAACTCTAAATTTTTAGTTTTAGGATTAACTGGTGGATCATATTCATCTATAATTACAGATGGGGGTAATGGCTAATGGATAATACTACAAGTTTAAGTTTTCCAAATATGATTGACTTGGCAAGAAATACTGTTGCTGTAAAACGCGGAAATGAATCAATTGTCAATAGGACGAGGTTACTGATTCTTACTGAACCTACAGAATTATATAATAATCCTACCTTTGGTGTAGGATTGAAACAGTATTTGTGGCAATATAATACGCCAAATACGAAAGCAATTATTCGGGAACGAATTAAAGCACAATTAAGCGAACATGAACCTTGTGTAGATGCAGAACAAACTAAATTTGCAGATGGACTTTTATTTACAGATATGGATCATACTTCCAGTGTTGTAGAAGATATGAATACATTAAAGATGACAGTCGGATTACAGACAATCTATAAAGATACTGTAGATGTTACCATCGATTTGCAAGATGAACAAAAGAAATTATTTGGAAGGGGATAGTAGATGGCTTCAGAAGATTACATTGAAAAGGGTATAGTGAAATATACAAGTAGGGACTATACATCCATTATGGAAGATTTTTGGGATCTTGTTCCAAAGATGACTGAACTTTGGAAACCGGAAGCAGATGCTGATCCTGGTGTAGTTCTTGGTAAGTTTTTAGCAAGTGTAGCAGATATGCTTGGTGTAAACCTTGATTCACTTGCTACAGAAATGTTTGCACCTACGGTTCGTCAAAGAAAAGATGCCGAACGTCTGTTCTCTTTGATTGGTTATGAACTTGGATGGTATACAGCCGCAAGAACAGAAGTAACCTTTACAAATAATACAGATAATCCAATTACATTTGACTTTGGATTCAATGGTGCTAATTTTGCAACACTCAATGCCTATACCGATATTACAAATCAGTCAAGGATTATCACTTATAACATCCTTCCACTTTCAAGTACCTATGGTTCTACGAATTCCAGAAGTCATAGATCCGTAGTGTCTGATAATATCAACGTGTTTGTAGATACAGATGAAGTAACACTTCAGGGCGGTGAAAGCGTTACACGTGTTGCTATTGAAGGTGAGTTTAGATACTACTCTGTATCAGTTGATTACATTAAGAAGAATAATTATATCATCAACATCCCTTCTCAGCATATTGATACTACTGCTATTTGGATTAAGGCAAAGGCATCAAAAGATGATGATGACTTCTTAGCAACTCAGTGGGTGCAAGTAGCAAGCCCATCAGATTTTATTACACCTGAGCCTAGATTCGCAGTAACTTATGATTCATATTCCAATGCACAGATTCAGATTAGTAATTATTTGGATCAGTTGGAAAATTATGATGCCAATTCTTATCTTATGGTTTATTGGATTGATTGTTCTGGTGTGATTGGATGTGTCGGTCAGGATGTTTTATCAAATTACCTTCAGGCAAAGGATTCCGCATTATTACCGGATGAAACTTCAAACGAATGGTCGATTTCAAATCTTTCCAATACAGTAGAACTTCCAAATACCTATACTGTAACAGGTAGAAGTCCTGAAACTGCTAAGGAAGCATATCTGAATAGTAGAAATTACATCAATACTTGGGATAGTCTTATTACACTTCCAGACTTTACAAGATTCTTAAATCGTGAAGCTGGGGTTGATTGTGGTATCGTGCTTGATTGCCAAAAGGCAATGGAAACAAATCTTGCTATCTATCAGGATACCAACTTAACAGATACCGAAAAACGCAAGATGTATCTTACAAATTATGATTTTCCTGCCGGAGATCAAAATATTGATTGGATTTCAAAAGTTAATACTGAACTTCTTACAACACAGACAACACATAGAGTTGTAGCAGGTCAGACATTATTGCAGATTGCAGAAATATACGGTGTATCCTATGCAGAACTTCTTGCATATAACAATCTGACAGAAGATAGCGTAGTATATCCTGGATATTTGATTAAGATTCCGGTAAGTGTAAATACTGTACCTACACAGGAATTCGTATCAAACTTTAAGACATACACAGCAATGTGTTTTGCAATTCATAATGATTTTGCAACTTCATCTACGTGGGGAAGAAGTCAAGTATCTACCGCAAAGTTTTCAAATCGACAGGTGTTCATTAAGTATAAACCACCAGCACAGTTTATTGAAGCGATAAAACGTGATTATCGACCATTACAGGCTATGTCAGTCGAACTTGAGTTCGGTGATGTTAGAGTATTCAATTTCTATGTTGCAGGTCAGATATATACAAAGAAACCTGTATCAAATGATGTAGCAAAAACAATTATTGCACAGGTAAAAGAAAACTTAGCATTATATTTTTCACCTGCAAATCGTAGTATGGGGCAGAAGCCGACTACTATGGAAATTGTTAAGATTGTGCAGAACTCAGATACCAGAATTGATTACTTTGATGCAGGTTCCGCAACCAATCCTGTTGTAGTTTGGAGTAATTGTGACCCATCCTACTTCAATTTAATTTCGTTCGCGAGGTTTCTTGACCCAGGTACTTCTGCAACAAATCTTACAATCGCACCGGAATGTTTAGTAAGTACAAGGAGATAGCATATGCAGATTAAAGATATATCTGTACCTGACATTTATACAGATAGTCAGGACTTCAGATTTTTTCTAAACTGGATAGCAACAAGTCTTGAGAAAATCCATTATGATACGGAAAATGGACTTGATTTGTATGATCCGCTTCGGTGTCCTGCGAATCTTCTTTGGATGCTTGCAGATACTATGGGATTTAAATATGATGATAGACTTCCCACTTCCTTTAATCGATTTGTACTTGTATATTTCATGTCCATGATTCGAAATCGTGGAAGCAAAGATGGTGTTACGCTTGCAGCAGAAGCAAACTTGAAACAGTTTGACATTGATTTAGTTGCAGGTACAGGATACGTAAATAATAATGGAGAAACTGTAGAACCGAATGAAATACTATACGATAGATTGGAAGATACGTCCCTTCCGATAAATACAGTATCTGTTACACCACATACTGCGGAAGGATATATTGATGTAGTCTATTTTTCAGAAAAGATTCCTGTAGATGCTTGTATTGAATATGTACGACCACTAGGTATGTATTGTTTCCAAAATTCCGGTGTACGTATGGACGCAAGAACAAAGTTATCCATTGATGCAAGACTTACAAATAGGAATGATGTTGGACTTTCTATCGGTTCTACTCATGTTGGACACTATAGTAGAACTGATTATGCAAGGATGCAAAGATTAAAACCGAGTGACTTAGTATATGGTCATGAAGATTCTATGGTTCGTAATCCAAAATATCCAGAACATTTGTCAGATACACGTAGGGATGTTTGGTATCGTAATGCAGATTATGAAGGTGGATTAGATGATGATCCAGTTCAGGCAAGATCAAATGATATAAACCCTGGGTATAGAACATTATATTCTCTGCAACTTTGTAATAATGAACATATTATGAAATCTCTTATTCCAATGAAGAAACCCATTTTCGGACTTGGGTGGAACCCACAGGATGTAACAATGGAATATCCTGATGATTATGTTCTTCCAGATGTAGAAATGGATGATTTACCAGGTGGGAGAAATAAACCTTGGAATCTTAGATATGATAAGGCACGTGAAGAATCAGTTAGTGATGAAGTGTATACAATTGATTCTGAACGATCCAAAGATATTCTCAATCCACGTCCGGCAGTTAATCCTATCATGCGTGTTATCGGTGATGCACTTTCATTGCAACCAGATAACAGGAGATTCGGTATTGCATATAACCATGATGGATCTTATCCAATTACAGATGAAAATATTTCTATCAATGGCGAAATTACACCACATATTCAGAATGGTGAAATTGCGGTAGGTGATTTACATATGGATGAAGAAATTCCAAACATTCACGAACCGGAAGATGCAATACTTGACAACGAGGATGTTGTTGTACTTGATGAAAACAATTCTTATGTAAGAGCTACAAATTATAACAATGATGACGAAGGAGGCAGTGAATAGTGGGCAGACGCATTTGTAACTATCCAGACGTTCCGGCAGAGTATGAACTAACTGAAGACGATGTAGTACTAATTGACAATGAAGAACTAGGAACACGAAAAACATCTTACGCAAACGTGCGAGGTACATTTACATTTAGTGGTATGGATGCACCTGATGATACATCCGATCCATTTGGAAATAATGGTGATTTCTATACACAGTATGATATAAATAACAAGATTGTAGCAATGTATAACAAGGTGAATGGTGAATGGGTTCCACTCCCTAAGGGTGGTGGATCAACTATAAGTGCAGTTACAATCACAGAAATTGAACGTAGCACATCTACAATATCAGTACATGATGCATAACATAGTTAGTAGGAGGAACATAATTATGATATTAAGTAACTATTGGGCATATAAACAGTATATGGAGAAAACTGCACCTCAGCTCGGATCTACTTCATCTATAACAATTCCTGGTTGTGTAAGTGTAGAAGGTCCATCATATTCGGATGTTATGGTTGGATATAGTTCTACACAAATTGACAATGATGCATTTAAAGGAATAACAGAAAATAGGTCTCTTAGATATAAATTATACAGTAAAGTTGGATCAAGTGATGCTGCACCTACTGCACTTGATACAGATTTAAATGCAGATATTACAAGTTCGTTTGACAACTATACTACAGAAATACGTGTCAATTCTAGTGGTAATCAGATGGTAACAACTATTGAATTTGGTGGGGATAATAATACTGATTCGGAGATAACTATTCGAGAACTTGGAATCTACAAAAATGTACACAATTCAATACCTGGGGATTCAGAATATATTTACCACTTTATGTTTGTCCATCATGTTCTCGAAGAACCTATTGTAGTTCCGGCAGGACAAGGATTCACAAAGGTATTTGAATGGAGAGAGGGATAATCCCCTTTATCATATAATAATTAAATAGAAAGGAAGGTGACAGTATTGACAGAACTTGAAAGAGTAATAAAATCATTTGCTACTCAAGTTGATACCGGATACACCTGCAAGGACAAGAAATCGAAGTATGCTCTCGATATTGATGAGCATATGGATTCTTGGCAGTGGTATAACGGTAGAAAATACGGCTACGATTGGTGTACTGTGTTTTTCGACTGGAATTTCATACAAGCCCTAGGTGTAGATAGAGCAAGAGAAGTTCTAAACAGACCGAAGAATTCCATGGGTGCTGGTGTAAGATATTCAAGAGAATATCTGAAATCAATCGGTAGAGTAGGTAACACCCCGAAAGTAGGTTGTGCAGTTTACTTTGGAGATTTACCATATCCAAGACACATTGGATTTGTTTACAAAGTAACTGACAAGATGATTTACACCTATGAAGGTAACTGTTATGTATCCAACGGAGTATCTGGTGTAAAAGCAAAAAGTTACAATCGGTCTAGTAATGATATTCTTGATTATGGATATCCTGTTTATGATGAAAGTCCAGAACCCGGACCGCAGGAACTTGATGGATACAAAGTAGGTGATACATACAATGTAATGTATGATGACTTACAGATTCGTAAAGGACCTGGAAACAACTATTCATCTATCGGTACTCTGAATAAGGGTGATAGAGTAGAATGTAAGGCGCTTACTTCTGACAGTTCTAATAGAACTTGGATGCAACATAAGGCAGGATGGAGTTGTGCACATGAAGGTGCAAAGCGTTACATCGGTCAGAATCCGATTCAGACCGGATGGGTTAAGAAGAACGGTAAGTGGTACTACTACAATCAGGACGGTGAGATGGTAACTTCCTCTTGGGTACTATACAAAGGCGATTACTATTATTTAGGTGCAAATGGTATAATGTACACAGGTTGGAAGGAAGTAGATAAGTTCAAGTATTTCTTCTATCCAGATGGTCATAGGGCTTACGGTGAATGGATTGATGGACTTGCACTTGATATGTCCGGTAAGCAGATGTATAGCAAGAAGGGTTCATGGGTTACAACTTCTAATGGTAAGCGGTTCAAGACAGAAACCAGTTGGTATCCTAAGAATCGTAGTATGAAGATTGATAAAATCGAATACGAGTTCGATAAGGATGGATATGTAATCAGCAAATAATTCCTTCTATGTCCGTAGGGTGGATGTAATCTAATTATATCTGCCCTACATTTTTTATTCCACACCTTATATAATTTTATAAAACATATCATAACGAGGTGAATTATGGGAAAAAGACATGATGATCCGCAGACAAGGATAGAAGCAATTCTGCAAAATATCCTTGGAGAAGAAAATAAACTTTATCCACCACAGACAAGAGTAGAAGAACTCCTACTTGAAATCTTACAACAAGGTCTTGGTGGTGTAACTTACAAAGGTGTAACAACTACCGAACTTACCGATGGTTCTACTACGAATCCGATTGTAATTGATGGTCAGGAAGTAGAAGCAAAAGAAGGTGATTTTGTTGCCTACGATGGAAAAGAATTTGTATGGAATGGAGATGCTTGGCAAGAACTTGGCGATCTTGAACTTGTTGTCGCAGTTATGTCCAGTATCGCACCACAATACATTTCATCTGAAGAATACAATACAGGTGACAGGGTTTACAACAACAATGTATTATATGAATGCAACGATGATAATGTAACAGGTGACTTTGATCCAGCAAAATGGGATCAGATTACCATTACGCAGATTCTGTCTGAGATTGAAGGTGATGTAGATTTACTTTCCGCAGATATTCAGGCAATACTTGCTATTATCTCTGAAACCTACAATCCATCTGAATCCTATGATGAGGGCAGACTTGTTATTCATAACAAGAAACTGTATAAGTGTAATACAGATGGTACAACAGGTACTTGGGATTCTGCAAAGTGGAATGAAACATCTATTGCATATGAATTGGAAAATGCAACTCCGGTAGAAGCAAATCCAGCAGAAGATGCTACTGCTGAACTGAATAAACTGAAAATCTTTGACGATGTTTACTCCGTAGGTAATGCACATTTTATGCCAATTTCGCAGAAAACTTATGATAGTCTTACTGATGAAGAAATCCATAATGGAACAATCTACTTCATTTATGATGCACCTGCACTTGAAGTAACTGCAAATCCAGAAGATGATCCAGAACAACCATTAGTAAAACTTTCTATTGATGGTGTTATTTACTATGTTCCGGCGGAACTTCCCGAAGTTGATTCAGAAGATGATGGAAAAATCCTTAAAGTTGTAAATGGTGAATGGGTAGCAGCAGAAGAAGTAGATCCAACAGATATCATCAACGATAGTGATACGGATGTTGATACTGTATGGAGTAGTTCTAAAACAAACTCAGAAATTATAAGAACACTTTCCGGTTTGACCGATACCGAAATAACCAACCCTACCGACGGACAGGCTCTGCTCTATGATCCAACCTCTGACAAGTGGCACAACTCCGACCTTCCGGATGCAGACGTGACCAAGACTGCAAGCGGCAACCCGATTGAGTTTGAGGACGGAGCAGACGCACCGCTTGTCAAGTGTACCACCACGATTCAGGGATATCAGGAAGGCACAGGAACGCCGTCCCCCGACAATGTGCGACCGATTCACGCATACACTCAAAGTACGATTTCAGTGGTAGGGAAAAACTTTGTTTTTGAAGTATTAACAGGTGTCAATATAAGTGGGCACGGTGAAATTGTAACAGCTTCAGGGTATTCGTTTGGTGTTGCCCCTGTTATAAGCGGTCAAAAATATACTGTAACAACAGACGAAGCAGAATTTGTGGGCGGGTTTTTCACGTCAATGCCTTCTTTGGGTTCAATAACATACAATGGACGCCGTGAAATTGGAGCAAAAACTTTCACAGCACCCATCACGGGTTATGTGATTTTTAGAGCCACTGATACATATCAATATCATCAATGTGAAAAGGGAACAACACCAACCACCTACGAACCCTACACCTCCACCACCCACACCACCACCTACCCCTCTGCTATATACAGAGGAAGTGAGGATGTGGTGAATGGGGAAGTGAGGAAAGAATGGGCAGTTGCCGATCCGGCGATAGACGGCACATTAAGTCACAACGGAACTAGCAGTGCGTCAAGCCATTTTATCTGGACACCACCTACCGGGAAAAAACCCGGCATGGATAACTTTATATCGAATGTTTTTAGCGTTACAAAAATTAACGACAATCCGTATTCTATGATGGGTAGAAACAATATAGGTGCTATTGAGTTTTATCTGCCTACGTCCATTGGCAGTGATGTAACCGCCGCCAAGGCATTGATAAGTCAATATAACACTGTGGTTGCCTACGAACTCGCCACCCCCACCACCTCATCCGTCACTCCCACCAACCTACCCATCAAATCACTATTTGGTTATAACCACATAGAGAGCAGTACTGGAGAGATGGGGATTGAATACTTCCCTGCAAAGGAGCAACCGCTGATTGACCTGATCCCGGAAGCATCCAATATGCACACCTACTCTACTGAGGAACAGGTTGTGGGAACATGGATCGACGGTGAGACGATATACGAAAAAACATTACAATTTACATCTACAAGTTCCGCAGATACATTGGCAAGTGTAGCACATAGTATTGCAAATGTATCTATGATCTATGTAGAAAAAGCATTTGTTGTTGGATCATCTTATACACAGGAAATGGCTCCGGTTGGTGGATTGACAGGAAATGATTGGTTCCAAGGTGCAGTAAATTCAACATCATTTGACTACCAAGTAGGAAATGATTTTGTATCTTGCCCAGTATATGTAGTACTTAGATACACAAAATCTGTTTAATAATAAAGGAGAGAATAACATTATGGGCGTTATCATGTATAATGGTGTAAATTATACTCGTAAGGCATATGAACCAAAGAAACCTGCACTTGTTTCATGGGCTACCGGAACAAATGATGAAATAACTGCTATGGTGAATGCTTATTATAATGGAATACTAAGTTTAGATGAGATTAAGTCTGTTTGGGATTTGGGTGATACGAGAAGTGTTGACCTTGCAGCTATGGAAGCTACTGGAGTTGGGGAAAGCCATAGAGCACAGACAGTAGAGTTTCAGATTTTAGATTTCGATCATGATACCTTAACTACTCCGGTAGGTAATATTACAAAAGCATTGATTACGGTTGATTTAAAGAATTGTTTGAGAGATGCTACGGTTACTGATACAACAGGTTCATCTAATACAGAACATGGTTACATGAATAGTAGTAATACTAATGTCGGCGGTTGGACTTCATGCGCTAGAAGAACATGGTGTAATAATGTATTCTATAATGCATTACCTTCTTACTTTAAGAATTTAGTTAAGCCTGTTGATAAATTAACTAGTGCAGGAAATCAAAGTTCTATTATAAACACAGACAGTAATTATTGCTTCTTATTATCAGAAATTGAGATTTTTGGTAGTGTGACTTATAGCAAGGCGGGTGAAGGTAGTCAATATGCTTGGTTTGCTAATGCCACAGCAAATAGATACAAATTACCGAAATGGAATAGTAGTTTAGTGTCCGATAGCTGGTGGGAGCGTTCACCTCGTGGTAGCGGTTCCGGTCGCTTCTGTGCTGTCTATAACGACGGGGATGCCGTCGACAGCTTCGCGTCCATTGCTCGTGGCCTTGCACCCGCGTGCTGCTTATAACCAACAATAATCGTAAACATAAGATAAAAGTAACACAAAACTACCATAACACAAACACTATAGTGAGAAAAAATAATTAAATAACAACACATAGAAAGTGGATACAGTGAAGAAATATTTCTGACATTGTATCTACTTTCTATTTTGCTTAACCAAACCTTTTATAATCTTATAGGGAAAACTATGCAGAAGGGGGTTCAAAGTTTATGCCAAATACGCAAACAACTACAAGTGGTGATGACAAACATTGGACTCGATCTGATTTTGAAAATCTACAATATATTGCAGGATATGACACTTTCACTAATCCACCAACACCGATATATAAGCCGTATCCATCTACTGTTTATCAGAAATCATCTGTTGTTCAAGATTCCGATGGTAATATATTAAATCAATTTGAATATGATAACGATATTGTAACAGGTTTCACCAATCCAAATTTACATAGACGTGTTGATGCGCATGAACCGGAACATGAGGATAATCAACTGAATCAAGAACTTGCACCAAGAGAATATACATTAGAGATCAAGGGAACAAATTCATATAGGACTACAACAATTACAGTACATGATGAAGAATCTACAACTACAGAGATTCCGTAGGGGGTAGTAATGACTAAGCAAGGAATATTAGATGCCGCAAAGCATCTTAGCATTAAGCAAAATGTTTCCATACAGGTAATAGATCGAATTACAGGAAAGGTAGTTCAAGAACATATTGGACATAATCAGGCTACCAATTCCATGTTATTTGGCATAGCACATCATCTGATTGGTGATTTCTTTCCAAATGAAACACATGGACTGAATCCTGGTTATTCTATGCTGTCTAATTTTGTACCAAGATATATTTCCCTCGGTACAATGGGACTTATCAATCAAGATCAAGATTCAGAAGGACTTCCGGCAGGTATTGGTGATTCTGTTCCAAACTCATCCGATCCAGAATATCAGGCACTTCTTCAGGCAATGAACGAAGCCAAAGAAGTTTTAGATGCAGCCAATGTTGCTATGTCGAATGAATGTAAATATTGGCCTGCAACCGAAGAATGTGCAAATTGTACGATATGTTCTGATAGAATCCAAAGGAAGAAACGCGCAGTCGAACGTGCGAAGGAAAATTATGATTTAGCAAGAAATGCATTTCTTCAATATAATGAAGAAGCACGATTTGTTGAATATATGGAACATGTTCCTGGCTATGGTGCTGATGGTTATTCTGCGGATAAGAACAATAACCGAAAATGGTTCGGATTAGGTTGGCCTTGGAGTTCCTATGATGTGACATCCAATTATCGTGTTGGTGATGAAGTAACCTATAAAGGTATTTTATATAAATGTACTTCTGATACACCAATTCCGGCAAGTGTATTTGATACCAATTTATGGGAACAGGAAGATGATGTCTACCAACCATCTTTAGATACTACAATCAATATGGAACTGATTAGTCCAACCTTCCCAAGAATGGACATTTCCTACCGGGATGTAGTTCCAGAATACGAAGCAGAAGTACCTAAAACCATAGACATTGTATTTAGTTCCATTATAAGTACAGGTGCATTAAAGCAATTTAGACCGAAAGACAATGACTATATCTTCATCACAGAAGCAGGTCTTTGGTCTAAGAAAACATTCCAATCAGGTAATGAAAACGGACTACTTGCTGGATATCGTATTGTTCCACCCAATCAGGAAAACTGGGATATGCATGTTCCAGAAAACCGGAAGATATTAAAGGAAAATGTCTTAAAGGTTGGTGTAAATCAAGTAGTACAGGTAGTATGGAAAATACAAATTGGTAGTGTTTCCGAATTTGCAACAAAGGTAACTTACCCATTCAATGATAACATACCTTATGCATTATTAGGAGATACATCAGATTATCCAAATGCACTAAACCAGTTACTAACGGAGAAACTTCCAAATAAATCTGGACCTGTATCTTTTGTAAAATCGAAATATAAACAGGGATGTTTAGTTCCCTACACAATATTTAATACAGAAGAACCATTGTATTTATACTTCACCGTATCGGAAAATGAACAAATCATCTACTGGTGGACACAAACTGGAAAAGTACATTACGAGGATCCATATGTAGAAGATATGTTTGACGGTTTAAATGTAACATCAGCGGATTTAACAGATTGGTATGAATACGTAAGATATATGGAATTAGAAGAAGGTGGAAATCTATTATTAGAAGATGGTGGACTTCTACTGTTATAAGAAAACGGAGGTAATTTATCAATGGCAGAAGATAAGAAATTAGGCGAATTAAGACGGAAAAGAACCTTAGAGTCTACTGACAAAACATACATTGTCGGTGGCGGTGAATCCTATTACATGACAGGGGATGACCTGACAGAAGAAATCACAAAACATGGTGTAGCATGGGGAACTATCTCCGGTACACTGAATGATCAGACAGACTTGAAAGATAAGTTCGATACAGTAGCAAATGACTATAATGCGAAGTTTGATGATGTCGATAGTGAGATTGATGATCTTAGTAGTGACATTGATAACTTAACAAGTGGTCTTGCAACTGCAAATAGCCGTATTGATAACATTATAGCACTTCCAGAAGGTTCTACCACAGGAGATGCAGAATTAGCAGACACCCATATTGGTGTTCATGGTCAGACTTATAACTCCGCAGGTGATGCTATTAGGGCAAACGCAAACCAGCTTTATGACATGAAAACAGGATTTGATGGCAAAGAATATTCGTCTCCGGCAGCAATGGTTCAAGGGTGTGATACTAAACTTCAGGGCGAAATTGATGTGGTACAATCTGATGTCGATTATAATAGATTAGCAATCAAAATTATATATCGTGGTGTGGATCTTGTAATGGATATCAGTGGGCAGAATGTCATACAGACCACGAAACCGACAACAGTATGGGGATATTACCGATTCGATAGAATATATAAAATCAGTTGCAATTATTCCACAAACAAATATGTTACAATGGCATATACGGATTATTACACTGGCGCATTCAAGGCATTAGCATTATGTCTTGCATCCGGATCATCTTATGGAAAGTTTGTTTTGTTTAATTCTGGGACATATACATTTGATGGGGCGGCTGTAAGCGGAATACCTTCGTTTGATATGTCAAAGTTGACCGTTACGAATAATCAGGACGGGACATTTGTTCTGTCTGATGGCACTAATACATTTTCTGTTGATATTTCACAGCGTTCCGATGTTGCTGAAAATAATATGAAGTGGTGCTTGGGTGGTATAGCAAGCAATTATTACGCAGATGGAACAGTGATGCAGACGATATTCAATGATTATTCCAAAGGTATCGAACAAGTCGAAGCACTTGTAAACGAAAAGATAAATGCAACATCATGGTATAAAGGAATGATGGGAGCATCCATCGGTGATAGCATTACAGCACAGGCAACATATATAAATACCATGAAAAATAATCTTGAACTTGCGTTATTGTACAATTACGGAGTTTCAGGAACATCAATGGCGAAAGCAAGCGAATCTGACACTTCCGCATTTTGTGTCCGTGTGGATTCCGTTGATTTAGCCGGGGTGACATTGATTACCGTTATGGGCGGAACTAATGATTTCGGCTCGAATATCCCCATAGGAGTAAAAACAGACACCGATCTGACCACATTCTATGGAGCAGTAAAACATATTATCGAAGAATTGACAACGAGAAAACCAACATCAACACTTGTTTTCTTTACTCCGACAAAGCGAAATTATTCAACCGATCCGATATCTGGCATCAACGCCGCCGGACACACATTGAAAGATTACCGTGATGTAATTATTGAAATGTGCGAAGAATATAGCATTCCTGTTCTTGACTTGTGGGGGTGCAGTGGAATGAACAGTATCAACATTTCAAGCTACACAAGCGATGGATTGCACTGGAACAGTCAGATGGGAGTTAAGATGGGAAAAATGATGGCGCAGTTTATTAAAATGTACCCGAAAAAGGTATAATCGACCCGTTAGCGGAGATTTACGGAGCAAAACGGGAGAACAAAAACCACATCAAATAATTGAGGTGGCACAATGGATAATATTATGATATTCGACACAGATTGTGATTATATTGCAGATAAAGTTCACGATGATTGCATTGAGTGTTACAGATATGACACTTGTAAGGCATATTTTGATAAACAGAATTCTAACGGATAAACCCCATCAAACCGTTATTTCATGGGGGAGAAAATGTAAAAATGAGGGCATCACGCTGGATCCAGCGGACCACGGTGTCCCACTTAATTAGAGCAGTCCATCCGGAAGGGTGGGCTGTTCTTTTTCTTGATTGGAATCGTTATAATGTATATAATGAATATATGGGGAGGTACAAATATGACCAAAGAGGAATCATCTAAAATTAAAAATGAAATTTTAGAAATGGAAGGCTCGGTTTGTATCGGAAATAGCCTTACGATTGACGGAGTTGTAAGAATTGAGGATGTATTAAAAATCATCACAAAATACACAGAAAATAAACCAGCATAAAATCATTATGGAGATCTATTATGATAAAGTCCAATTTTGATTACTACACACCAGAAGCCTATGGAAAACATCTATTGTATCCAACATATAAGAAAACTGGTATCAGGTATTCTTTGTCTATGGATATTCCGAAAGATATGTACAATCATATTGTTGATAGCATCTTACAATCACCTTATCCAGATTATTGCGCATTAGAAAACCGAGCAGAAGATGTAAGGATGAAGTTGAATCAATATTTGAAACAGAATAACTTTTGACTATCTTTTGAATGTATCAGCAATTATATACAGAACAAATCGCCTACAACTTGTGGGAAATTGGCGAGATGGTTATTTTAACTTTCCGGTAACTTTCCAAAACAGGGTTTTATGAGAATGGTAAAAATGAAAAATGGCTAAAACATGGCGTTTTCTAAGTTGATAGTAAATTGATTTAACTTTCCTTAAGTTTCCAGCATGATTATTATCATAGAATAAATGAGAGATAATATAATATATCTTATCTTTTGATTATCTTTTGAAATTTAAAGATAAATCAAAAGATACTGTGACAGTCCATCATAAATGGTGAACTGTCATTTTTAGTATTTACCAAAATTTCATGTAGTAAATCGTTATAATATTTAAGGATATTACAATATCAAGAATCCAATAGGAGGTAATGCTATGTCAAGAAAAGTACAGAAAAATATTCTAACAGATGATGAATCTATAAAAATGATAAAATCAGAAAACAAATTACTACTGAGGGATTTTCTATCCTACCTTAAATCCATAGACAGGGCACCATCTACAATTCATATATATCAGAAAAACATCGAAGCATTTTTTGTTTACAATCTGATACATAATCAGAATAAGGATTTTACAGAAATTACAAAGAGGGATTTTATCCGGTTTCAAGATCATGCCTTACATACGTTAAATTGGTCTTCAAATAGATTACATACAGTGAAATCTTCATTATCTACTATGTCGAACTATATAGAGAACATCTTAGATGATGAATATCCTGGATATAAGAATGTAATTCAGAAGATTGATTCTCCTACAAAACGTAAGGTCCTGACAAAATCTGTATTTACTGAAGAAGAATTAAATGGATTATTGGAGCATCTTGTAAAGAATGATAAGATCCGGCAAGCAACTGCTCTTGCCCTTGCGATGTATTCCGGAAGAAGAAAATCAGAGTTGTTCAGGTTTCGCATTTCCGATTTCAAAGATGAAAACATCATTTATGATTCTTTGTGGAAATCCAGTGAACCGATAAAGACAAAAGGTAGAGGGGCAAATGGAAAACCTATCCATCTATATGTTTTAAAAGATCAGTTCAAACCGTATCTTGATTTGCTACTAGAAGATTACAAGAAACATAATATCCGTGGCGATTGCATGTTTGTTTCCTATAAATTTCATAATAAACCATTATCTATAGAATCTCTGAATGAATGGGCGAGATATTTTACAAAAATCTTAGGTAAAGATTTCTATTGGCATTCGATCCGTCATTATTTTACTACTATGCTGATTAAGCAGAATGTTCCTATCGACATTATTCAAGATATGGTAAACTGGGATTCTGCTAGTATGTTGCAGATTTATTCTGATTTAACACGGGATGCAAATATTGGAAAGTTCTTTGCTGAACATAAGATTGCGTAACCTTGTATATCTATATAATTTTTTTACTTTGGCGAGGTGCGAAAATGTATCGATATTTAAGACCGATTATGTCAGGAATTTCCACGAATGATTATTCAAATTCCGTTACAGGTAAGGCTTACAAAGTGTTTCGCATAAAGAATGGCAAATTGTATCCACCTATGGTGGCAAATCCAGGTGGGGAAGATACACCAGTAGGTGTATGGCTTGATGCCGAAGAGGGTGAATTTGCTGGATTGTCAAAAACTGGTAGAAAGAAGGTTAAGTCTACTGGCGGTGGGGATTTGGCATATAGACCTGGATGGCATCTTGGTGACATCCCAAGAGCAAAGCAATTTGATCGTTCATTTAGTTGGGAAATAGTTGATATTGATGATTCTACTGAGATATCTAAAACTGTAAATGCTTATAGAACATTCATAAATTCTGTTGCTAAACAATCAAACATTGGGAAAATATTCTATGTAAAAGACATTGATGAGTATTTACAAGTTGTTGATAATAACGCACCATATTTTCCATATGATTTCATTTGGGCAGAGTGCGATTACGTCATGGATATTGATTATAATGACGAAGCATACGAACAAGGATATATGAGAACAAACCCAGATGGTAGCCAATATAGATCTGATAAATACCAGCACTCATTAGCTGGACTTCCAAAATTACCGAAGAATGGGTATTATCGATATAGAACAAATCCGAATCCTGATACAGTTCCATGGGTAATCACAGGTGCAATACGTGTAAATAAATTACTTGACGATTTTGATGTAGCGGAAATACTAGGTGGTAATGCTCCTGAACGGCAGGGTGGTAATTGTACACTCGAAGAATTAGGATTGCAACAAATTTAATAATTAATAACTATTTAAGTGGCAGATTATATCTGCCACTTTTTTGTATTTACAAAATAACCTTGTATAATATATAGGTTAGATTTTTTATATGGAGGACAAATGTTTATGGACAGTATTGTATTTACTCCTGCATCACTCATCGATCTTTTATCGAAAATAGAAGAACTACAGGATTTAGATGTTGGTATTTCCGAAACAATTGATAACAAGATCCAATTGAATGTAGGAGATTCTTTGTATATAATAGAAACCAATAATGCAACAGATGTTCCAGTAGATGAACATACTGTCGAACAAGTAGAAGATACAAATTTTGAAGCATATGATAATTTAGATGATTCCGTAGATGTTATCCTTCCGGGTGATGGGGAAGAACCTGTGGAATCTGGAATTATCAAGGAGATTGCAAAGACATTACTTGTCGGCGGTTTAGTTCGTCTTTCTGCTGGGGCAGCAAAGAAACTACTATAGACGAATGTATGTTCGAAAGGAGATAGTATGTTGAAGTCAACTATTAAAGCAACAGATGTAAATTCCCCGGTAATTATTGGAACATTTGATGGTGAATGCGCAGATGCAAATATCACCAATAAGAATGGATTGGATATTACACGGGAAGTTTGGGAAACTGTCTTTGCATCTGAAGAATATGCTGAAGGAATTGCAAATGGGTGGTACATTGGATTCTGTGGACATCCCAAAGATCCGAATTGCATGGATTTCCGCAATGGATGTATCGTAATGACCGAAGGACACCTAGAAGATGATGGAAAAATCTATGGTAAATTCAATCTGATTGATACACCCGTTGGTCAAATCGTAAAGAAGTTTATTGATGCCGGAGTAAAGTTTGGTATCTCTGTACGTGGTGCAGGTGACATCTATAACAATTCCGTTGATCCGGATACATTTGTATTCCGTGGATTTGACCTTGTAGCATTCCCTGCATATCCAGAATCTATACCGGAGTTTACTGCAATTGCTGCATCTACAGACATTGAAACTCAAAAGAAGTATAAGGCAGTATGTGCCGCAGTTCGTACAAATCTTGATTCTATTACTTCCGCAGAAGCACTTGATGTAATTCAGGCACAGTTTGCAAAGCAATCTGAAGAATATCAGATGATTGAAGATAAGAAGAATCAGATTCGTGAGTGCAACAAGATTGAATCTACTGAAGATTGTGAAGATTGCGAAGAAGTAGATATTCGTGATCAAAGAGTTGATGGTATGACACAACTTTATCTGGATACAAAGAATGATCTTATGCGTACAAAAGATAGATACAAGAAACTTCATGCATCTTCCAGAAGTAAGATTGCAGAATTACAGAAAATCAATGCTTCCCTTACTTCAGAAGTTTCTACATTAAATAATCATATTGCTATTATGGAATCCGCATCTGGAAGAAAGATGAAAACTATGGAACGAATCACTGCTTCTCAGATGGATTCTATGAAGGAGGAACTTAAGAAGTCCAAGATGCGTTATCAAACAATTAAGGCATCCAGTGACAGATTAAAGAGCGAATCTTTAAAACTTTCTGATAAGAACAAGCAATTGATTCTTGCAAACGAGCGTTTGAAATCAGAAAATAAATCGCTCACAAGTTCTAACCTTATATATAAGCAGAGGATTGAAGCCACCGCTAATGACATTACTGAAAAAGATTCTGTCATTTCCGATCTTCGTTCCGAGTTACATGAAACCGTCATGGCAGCTACGGATGCGGAAAATCGGACATCTAACCTGGATGCAAAGATTCAGAAACTTAAACAAGAGGTGTCGGCGGCAACTAAACTGATACAAGAATATCAGGATGCGTATGCTAATTTATATGCAAACGCAATTGGCGTCCACCTCGAAGATGTGCGTGTGACTGCATCTACATCAGTAAAAGAATTACAGACCATCATTGGGAATACCCAATTAGGTACAAATCAGACAGCAATTCAGGCAACTGAACTTGCTGATATTGACTTTATCGATGATGGTACTGATGGAGACCTCGTTACATTGTAAAATCAGTCGAGATTTATAAAATATTTATCAAAGGAGACAATAGAATTATGGCTATTAAAAAGACAATCCATAGGGCTACTCCATCTTCACGGAAGATTACCGCTTCCCGTGGTGTAGCACAGGCTCGTCCGTCATTTAAGAGTGTAGCACAGGCTCGTCCGGCTATGCGTCGTCCTATTACTGCTGGAACAAGCATTACAGCTGGTGTTCAGAATCGTAAGGCATCTCTGTCTAATGCTCCACTTGCAGGTCTGACACCTGAGCAGAAGATGTTTACCCGTCAACTTCAGCAGAACATGAGACGTTCCGCTCAGGCAGTAACTGCCGCAACAAATACAACTAACATCATGGCTCGCCCCGACTTCATCGAACTGCTTCCTATGTTCGTTCAGAAGCTGCTTGTACTTGATGTATATGGTTCTGTAGCAATGAAGTCTCGTCAACAGCTGATCCCTTACTTCAAGTTCATCGCTGAGAACACAAAGGGTGAGACAAAGGCTGGCGATATCCTGAATAGTCCGTTCGTAAACCGTCAGGGTCTTGATCCGAACTTCACAGGACGTGTAGTAAAGAACGAGCTTATGGCTGAAGGTACTGAGATTACCGACAACCTTGCAATCGTTTATACTCCGGTTCTTCCGAAGTCCGTAACTATCAAGTACTTCGATGGTACAGCTACTGTTGACTATGTTGATGATGGAAACGGTAACATTGTAGTAGCAGGTTCCACAACTCCGGTTGGTTACATTGATTACTCTACAGGTACTGTTAGCACATCCGGTCTGTTTACTCCGGCAGCTGGTAATGATGTAAAGATCACTTATCAGTATGACAACGAGAATGTTGGACCTAGAACACCTGGCAACGGTGGTTATGGTTATGACTATGGTGCACAGATGGCTAAGGGCTACCTGCAGCTGGATGAGATTAACCTTGTAGCAGAAGCATATGAACTTGCTTGCTACTGGTCTGTATATTCTGCATTTGCAGCTAGTCAGGAATATGGCGCAAACATCGCTGAGATGTCTAAGGATGCCGCTTTCTCAGAGCTGACCGCAGAAATCAACTCCAGAGGTTTTGCAAAGATGGCTGAGGCTGCTACTTACAATCCGAACTTCAACTGGGATGCATCTCCGGTACTGACAGGTGCAGTTGTTCCGTCTGATTACCTCCAGATGTTCAAGCTGAAACTGGATCAGGCAGCTGCTTCTATCTATCAGGCAACTCGTCTTTCTCAGCCGAACCGTCTGATTGTTGGTACAAATGTAAACTCCTACCTCAAGCAGATTAATGGCTTCCAGGCAGATAGCACAACTGATAATGTTGGTCCGTTCAAGTCCGGTAAGCTGGATCAGTTTGAAGTTTACTGCGACCCGAACTACAATCCGGATACATGGGTAATGTGCTGCAAGAGTAACGACCTTCGTAGAAACTCCGGTCTGTTCGGTGAATATATGCCGATTACGAATACAGATGCAATCGGACTTGCAAATGCTTCAGTACAGCAGGGATTTGCAAGCATGATGGCTATGGAAATCGTGAATCCCGCGACTGTAGTAAAGGGTAAGATTCTTGGTGTATTCTAAGACCTACCAAATTTTATAAGACGAAAACTCTCACCCTCGTCTCAATATAAAAATAAAGCCTTCAGAGAAATCTGAAGGCTTTATTTTTTTATTTTTTCCATTCCCATGTAATTGTACCAGAATCATAGACCTGTAGGAATCCATGTTCTTCCATAATTTGTTTTTCTGATTTTGTTAAATCAATTGCATCATCGTGCAGAAACCTAATTAAATTTTTCTTTTGAGAATTGTATCTGTGGTAACTTTCATCTGTTCTGCTATCTACCCAAACATATGATGGCTTACTTCTTCTTATTTCTGTAAATCCTAATATTGAATATAATGTACCTTTTGTATGTGCCCTATCAGAAAATGATCTAACTCTTTTAGGTTTGGTGTTTATTATAAAATGTTTGAATAATTTACTTGCACCACCAACTACAGATGTATTTAATTTTGAACAGAATCTTATAAGCTCCCAACAATCTGATAAATCTTCTCTTTTGGATGTGCCTATTGTGTACCTCATTTTTCCAAATGTCATTAGGCTTACAAGTTCATTGTTGTAATATAATCCTAATCGTATGGATGAACCGGATGCACCCTGCTTATGATTTTTGTCTAAAAACTTATTTGCGTCTGATGCGGATACATTTCGTATATCACAATTTCTGGCATAAATTCTATTTTCAGATTTACTAAGTAATCCTCGAATCATTGATTTAATAATATCCCGTTTATATTTCCATTCATAGCCAAAAATGTGAAATAAGAATACACCATGTTCTTCACATAAATCTGTTTTCTTTTTGTGGTATGAAGGTAATTTTGGACTACTACCCCAAGGATCAGACATACTTGAATTGTGTGTACAAGTTGGATTGCATTCGATTGCTAATTTGTAGTCTGGTAGATATAAATCCAATTCGTATCCACTAATCAATTTTCGTTCATGCCGTTTTACATATATGGTTGGATCTACAGATTTTATGAAATCTACAAGTTCATCTTCCATACCGGATAATGTATATTTTATATACTCAGAAAGATTGTAATAATTGACCCAGTATCCGATAGTTGTTTCTGTAACACCTAAGTCTAATTCCAATTTGTGCATTGTAGGTAGTTCATCATATCTGCATAAATATCCTTTAGGATCGTCTAAAAATTTCACCCATTCATCCACTTTCGATGGATCAGCCATCCTATCAGATTTCCAATCAGCAGTCTGTGAATATCGTCTCTTTCCATGGAGTTCCATCATCACATGTTGGACATAATCTTGATTTTGTTTTGAACCTAAGTACGATATATTCCCATATCTCTGTAAATTTGTTTCATAAGTCTTATTGCGAATTTCTTCAGATAATTGGGGACTTGTAACATTATAGTGTTCAATCATAGTTTTTTGGTATTTTGATTTTACATCCGGATTATTTAGAATACCTACACTACCATATTTTTTGATATTAGTCTGATTTCGTTTTTCAATAACATCCGGATTAACTGATGGGTGGATATACCCAGTTTTCTTAAAATAAGTTTCCCTTGCTTTTTGAATATAGACTTCCAAAGATGCCGGGTTTTCGACACCATATTTTTTCATATTTGTGTTTCTACGTTTTTCCTTTACTTGATCGGATTGTCCAGGCCAATCTGTTCCATACCTATCACGATTTGTCTGTATTGCTTTTTCTATATATGCATCTGTACGAACAAATGCAGTATCACCGTATCTATCTACATTCGTCTGCTTAATCTTTTCTATCACTTTTGGATTATGCATAGGCATATCATATCCAGTACGATCTTTGTATGTTTTTCGTGCTTTTATAATTGCAGCTTTCTTTGTTTCTTCAGATTTATTTGCACTTGCCAATTTATAGTGGCACTCCATAGAGCATGTTTTTGCAAAATCTTGTTTACTTGTGTCTGTTATAAATTCTTTTCCGCATACTACACAGTTAATTTCATGCATTACTTTGCAATATTTTTGTGTGTTGTTTACTGGATGAAATGCTTTTCCACAAATAGCACATATCCTATTTGTTGCTAAATAGTGATTTACTGACATTTTATGTGTATATTCAACTTTACATGCCTTCTTGCCGCATGTATTTCTGTCAATATCTCCGCAGAATGATTCATATGTGTTTCCGCAAACTGCACATATCTTTTTTATAGGTTTCTTACAATATTTCTGTCTTGAAGATGCTGGTGTGAATTTACTACCACAGATAGCGCAGGTGAATAGTTTCTTAGTAGATGCTTTAGCAGAACAGGACCTACCACATACAGAAACTCTTTTAGGATTACACTTCGTATGTATCGGCTTTCCACATACTATGCAATTTATTATGATATCCGCATTACAATATTTCTGTCTTGGACTATTGGTTTCAAATGTGTTACCACATAATGCACATACCCTATTCATATTAAATATCCTCCCTAATTAAATTATTCACTACAATCATTTTACAATGTATTGAATATACAGTCAATATAAAAATAAAACCCTTTGGAGATTTTCAAAGGGTTTTATTTTACTATATAAGTACTACTGTAGTTTCGATTTGGTCATAATCCAATACATATTCTTTCCGTATTGATTTGCTATTTTTATATAGTGAATTTAAGTTACATCAGTGAAGTGTATAAGTTTTACCTTTGCAGTAAACTTTGTAGGTTACGAAGTCATCATATACATACTTTTCAACTTTTCCAATATCTTTCAGTTTTACGGATTTGCATTTTGGTTTACTCTGAATGAATGGTAGAACAATTTTCTTTGCACTATCCGGGAATGTATAGATCTTTCGTAATGCGGATGCATACTTATCATATCTGCGTCTATTTCTTTCCGCAATCTTATCTTTAAGTTCCGCATATTCTTCCTCTGTAACGTAGTATGGATGCCTATACTTACTGATGACGATGAAACTAAGTTCATAGATTGTTGTAAGTTCACTTGTCCAGATAATATCCATATTGTAGATATTTTTCTTTTCTTGTCCGATCAGTTTTCTTTCTGCAACCCTAATGTAGATTCTATCCATATATGAATCAAAATCAGGTTCTTCATCCATATAAATTCTGGTGAAACTATCATCTTTAACCAAGTCCACACGGCTTGTCCCATCAGACCCGGAGAAACTATTTGGAGTGATTACATACCCATTTCTGATATATTCTGTAACTTTATCTGTAAAAATCTTACACAGTTCTTTCTTCGTCATAACATTTACACCCCTTTCTATTCCATCGTGACTTTTGTGATCTGATAGTCACAATCTACACCAAGTCCGTAAATCTTTATGCATTCTCTTCTTGCTCCGGATTCATTATCTGCATATACAGAACAACTCTGATTTCTCCATTCCCAACCTGACAGGATATCTGCATATTTGAATTCTACTGTATATCTATTCATATGAATTCACATCCTTTCAACATGCTTTTTCTATTGATCTTGCATTTGCAACATCTTTACCATCTCGGATTCCTCGCTCATAAACACCAGAATCACTATTGATAGTTACTCTTGATTTTTGTACCTTAAATCCCTGTGACATTTCATTATAAGAGTCAATTACTTCTTTCGGAGTTACTACCATAAGTGCTGTGCACTGTTTTGCAAGAACTTCACCGATTCCATCACAGAATCCCATGAGATATGTATTCATTACATATTTTGTGTACTTTCCGGCTTTCTTTGCTTCGTAGTATTCATGTCTTGCCAATTTGATTCCGGTATTGAACAGGAAGGTAAATACTTCCTTTGCAATCTTTGCATCATGCTCATATCCGTAGAATACAACATAGTTCCTGGATGTGCGACTAAAGATGCTACGTTCTTCCCTATGGTATACCTTACAACAGAAGTTTTCTGCAATGATATTTGCCAACTTTACTTTCCATTTGGATGGACCGGAAACATCAACTCCACAAGATTCTTCCACAATTTCAACTCCTGCATCATGATCCAAATCTGCAAGTTCGATGTGATATTTAGCCATAAGCTCCTGTGCTTTCAGAGCAGCTGCCAACGCTTCATGTTCATTCGGATTATTGTTTGCCAAATCAAGCAGGTTACTGATCTTTTCAATCATCTTATCCATATTCTCTGTACACATATTTGATACCCTCCTTTTGGATACTTGATATTCGTTCCTTACAAGTATAAGTATATACTAATATGTATAAAAAGTCAATACCTATAATGAAAATATTTTTACAAAATTCTTTCACGGATGATCTGCAACTGTTCTTCGGTAAGTATATCTTCTATGTCAGATATACTTACAATATTGTGTCCGGCGATTATCTTATATCCGTTTTTCTGAGTAGGACGTTCTTTTAGATGTCCACGGTTATATAGCGTCTGGAAGTATCCGTAGGCTTCTTTCCATTCTTTTGAATGCTTGATCTCGTCTACAGTACGTTCAGCTTCTATAAGTTTAGGTGCAACTCTTGTAATGTAGTCGTAATGCTTTTCAAATGTTGTCCTGTTTGTCCCCATCATTGACCACCTCATTTTCTGAATGTGTATTCACATCCTGCTTCTGCGTTCCGGATTTAATGTCATCTCGGATCAGGCCCTTTATATATCCCTGTTTATTATCGACTTCATCCAGTTTTTGTAGTATATCTGCATCCGTACCCTTATTCAGTTTTAGTAGGATCTGCTTAGTATGCTCCTTGTCATATTTTCTAATAGCTTTCTTTAATGCTTCTGATGTTGCCAAATTACAATTCCTCCTTTAGATATATTTCTCATACAGTCTGTCACTTTCATCCTGTGTGATTAAATTGTCCTGTACTGCCAAATGTAATGTAAAACTTATAGCATCTTGATAACAAGTTTCATTTCCATTTGCACTAAGCGGTATCTTTCCTGTTAACATCTGTTCACGAAGTACATACAAACTTTTCTCCGTTTCAGACAACACTTCATATTCCTCTTCAGCAGATAATTCTTGTGTGATGGGTTTGTTAAGTTTTCTGTATATGTATGTTAAATTCTTTTTCATATCCATCTCTCCTTTCGCTCATATAGTTCCATTGTTTCCTTAAATGCCGGACACAAATCAATTTTCGTTGGTGTCCCGCATCCGTAACTTTTCAAGTCGCTTCCATCATGTCAACATGGGCAGTTTTTGCACTCATCTGTTATATAGTCATCAAAAATTGATCTCATTTCCGTTCTCCTTTCTTATCATAGTATATCTAAACACCATAACAATTCGTAAATTGCTAGTCTAAGTGAATCACGCTTGATTTTGATAAGTGGTGGTTCAACATATTTTTGCAAAGTTGGGTCATCTTCCTTAGCTATGTCATATAGTACTGCAAGTTTTTCTTTGATTTGTTCTTCACTTCTCATTTTGTTTACTCCTTCCATTTTTTTGCTAATACTTATAAATTTGCAGAATCCTATTATTGGTTAGAATGCTACTGAAACTTCTTTTCGGATTCCAGTCCAGGAAATCTGACTACCGAAAGCAGTAATCATATTTCTTTCACCATTACGAGCATCCTGCTCATTGTCATATCTGTATTCAGACTTGTCACCATCTAACCAAACAACTGTGAGTGTAAACATAATAGAACCCTCCTTTTGGATACTTGATCTGTTCTTTACACTTATAAGTATATAGCATATAAGTATATATGTCAACAACTATTCTTGAAAAATTTTGCAAATTATTGAAAATTTTACATCTGAATGGTAGAATACTAATATAATAACGATTGGGGGTGTTATATTTGCATAGATTATATTCAGATGTAGTTATCAATAAACTTCTTGACGAATGTGTTTCGACTTGGGAAGTGAAAGACAAACTTGAGAAATTGTCAGATGATGAGTGTGCGACATTAGATACCTTTGAATTATCAGAAGGTGATACGATTGCTATTATGTTCCCAGATAAAGATGGTTATGCTGAAGGTGTCAGTAGTGTAATTCAATACTTGGATGCTATATACCCGGGCGTTCCGAAAATAGGTATACTTTCAGATATGGATATCCTTGTGCAACAAGCTGATGACGCATTAAAGATGCTTGATGGTATGAAAGCAAAAATTTCCATTGTAAAAGATACGCCAGCAGAAAAGAAGATTATCATATGAAAGTAATGATTCATGCATGTAACCAACGACTTTGGTATGTGCATAAATACCTTGTTCCGTCTTTAAAGGCACAGGGTATTGATGATGTAAATATATTTTTAGATATAAATCATCTTGGATGTGTCTATGCCTGTATGAAAGCATTTAGTTTATGCACTGGTGATGGACATACTTGGCATCTTCAGGATGATGTAGTTATTGCACCTAATTTTAGGGAACTTGCAGAATCTTATGATTGGTTTGATGGTATTGTTTGCGGAATCTGTACTAGATATGATGATGGTAAGAAACCTGTCTATAATACACCTGCCACAGAAAGGAATCAAATGTGGTTATCTTTTCCATGTATTCGCATACCAGATGTATTAGCAAGAAGTTGTGCATTTAGTTTTAATCATTGTGCCGGATATGAGAAGTGGAAACAGACAAATCGTGGTGATGATATGGTATTTCGGACATTTCTTAAAAAGAGTTGTCCATCCGCACCTTATATAAATGCAAAGCCTAATTTAGTAGATCATGTGGATTATCTGCTTGGTTGGTCCACTTCAAAAGTAAAAGCACCAAGGAAGTATCCATCCAGAGCAAAGTTCTTTGATCCATCTGTGGCTGATAATTTAGAATTAAAATTATCCAATTGCATGGAGGGGTGATTGCTATGTTAAATCTTACAGATGTTTTCTATGATTTGATTGATGAAGGATATATTTATGACACAGATGAAGAAGGTTATAATATGTCCTACGGCGAGTATGCTGCAATTTCTGATTATATGTGGGAATGTGTTCAGGACGAACTTGACAACTACTATGGTTTCGAAGAGAAACTTAATGCATTTAAGGAAATCGCTGATAGTGCAGATGATGATACCTGCACGTTTTGGGGGTGGAATCAGGACAATGATTTCTACTTCGAAATCAATGAGGATGAAGGAACATATGATTGTGGTGGAACTTTACCATATATACTTAAAGATGACTGGGAAGAGTGGAAATCTGAAACTGATTTAACTCCATCACAATATGCAAGAGAACCAGAATTTGACTAATAAAATTCTCTGCTGATGCATTAACCTTATATATAATTGTAGGTAATTGAACGAGGGTGAGAGCTTGATACAATTACAACACAATTCGCAGAAATGCGGAAAGGAGATAATATGTCAGTAGCAGTAAAGATTATTTACATCGGTGCGAAGTTTGACGAGGTTCGTCAGGGTGAGCAGATTGCTCGTTACTTCTATCCGAATAATTCCTATGTAGATACCCCTGTATTTACTAAGGGCTATGCTAATGAAGATGCAGTAGGTGATAAGGAGTCCTATGGCAAGTCCATCTATGCAACTAATGTTGATGGTTGGGGAAATTGTCCTGGTCTGCTTCCATCTGCATCTGCTACCAATAAGTTCGTTCAGTTTGAACGTGCAATCCTTGCAGCAGCAGAGGCTAAGAAGTCCGGTGCTGAGAATACTGGAATCTCTTTTGAGATTGACGGTTATGAGGATGAGATTTATTGGAATCAGATGGCTCAGAATATGTATCAGGATGGTTTCTACATCGAGGTTGGTGATAAGAAGTATGGTACAGAGCCGACTTCTGATTCTGACACAGATACTGATTCTCAGTAATCTAAAAAATCTTTAGCATAGGAGGCCGAGCATCATGCGAATGGAAGAGATAGTCGACCAGGTAAGTTTTATGCTTGGCTTTCCGGCTAACGATAACATTGAGGAAATGCAGGTTGAAAAAGCTGTAATGATTGCATTCAGGGAACTGAAGCGATACATGAAAACGCCTGTGGAAAAGACAGTGCCGTTTAGCACACGAATAGATTTATTGTCTGTTGGAATACATACTGTAAATGTATTAAATGTTCAAGCTGCATATCCTCGTATCGGATTGACAATGAGTTCTATTGATAGCGGAAATGTATTTCAAGTAGCCGCAGCTGTAAATGTTTACAGTGCTATAGGGAACACAAGTTCCATTAACATCGATCCGATTATGACTGAAATGGCGATGGCACAGGTACGAAATACACTTAGTACCGACTTCCAATGGAAGTATGATCCAGATAACCAAGTGATTTACCTAACCCATCGTGATCCACGTCCTTCAGTAGTAACTGTTCGATATGTACCTGACTATCAGGATGTATCTGAGATAAAGAACGAGACTTGGATCAATTATTTAATCCGTATGAGCGAAGCCAATATGAAAAAAGCATTGGGTCGTTCGAGGTCTAAATATAAGGTAGAAGGTTCTAATGTGAGTCTGGATGGTGAAGCATTACTTTCCGAAGCAAATGCAGAACTAGAGCAGATTCGTGAAGAACTTGAAGCAAGGAAAAACAAATTCGTTGCATTAAATTAATAATATTCTGATAGAAAAGGAGACAACTGATATGTATAAGAATAGGCGTAGAATCGTTGCTGAAGAAGAAGTTGCAGTAGCACCCGAGGCTACTGACCTGCTTTTTGAAGCTGAGGACGTTGCAAATCTTGTAGCAGAAGTAACCGATAAGGTTGTAGAAGTAACCGCTGAGGGTGACACCGTAACTTTCGCAGTTGGTGATGCTGAAGCAGGTGAGGATATCGAAGAGTACGAAGTAACTGCTGAAGGTGATGAGGAGATTCTTGAAGCATCTAGCAGATACATGCGTGGTAAGAGAACTGTAGCTGCATCTCGCAGACCTGTAGCATCTCGCAGACCTATGCAAGCACGTCGTCCGGTTTCTGCATCCCGTAAGCCGATGGCATCTCGTCGTTCTATTGTTACTAAGAAGGCTGCTACTCCGGTTAAGGCTTCCAAGTCTATCCGTGTAGTACCAAAGTCAAAGCAGAAATAGTCTACAATCAATTTGATAGATTGGTAAAGGATGAACCCTTTGGATGGTGAAATATCATCCAAAGGGTTTTTCAGATTTGTATCGTTATAATAGATAACGGAGGATATTTCTATGTATAGACAATACGAAGATCCATATGAACTTCAAAAGCGGTTGGATGCAGTAAAGGAAGAATTTCATAAGAAGAAAGAACTCGGTGAACTTGAACCGTATGATTATGATGATTATGCTATGGAAATTGCTGATCTTGAGGAACGACTTAATTTTGCATGGCAAGATGATGAATATGAATCCGACTATATGCGTGAAAACTATCCAGATGAATTTTATTCATCTGAAAATATAGATGATAAAGAACCTGTTGAATCTGGTAGTCTTTTACAGACACTTGTTCAAGTTGGTAAGAAGATTTTAAATCAGTTAACGGATACAATCAATGAGAATCTGGATGATAATACCATTAAGAAGATGCTTGATTCTGGAAAAGAATTAGAACTTAAAACTGGTGAATTTGATGCAACGATTGAGATTCTTCCGGCTGGGGATTATCCTGAGGAAAGTACAAAACCTGGAAATTATCCATATCGTCTGTATGCAGTAGAACATGCCATTGCACCGGATTATGCTATCTTTGATTTTGAACTTAAATCTACAGAAGATGAAACAAAGTCTGTAAAAGATCGTGGTGTGAAGTTTGCATTTGATGAGGAATCTTTAAACGCAGAAGATATGTCAGTAGAAGATTACCGTAAACTGGTTGATGATGCATTTGAAAAGTTTTCCGCAAAAGAAGTTGAAAAACTCTTAGAAAAAATCGGTGTAGATGGTACCGTAGAAGATATGCAGTTTATTAAATCATCTACGAAACTTTCATTCACATTGCAGAAAGTAGTTGCAGATGATGAAATTGATTTACAATTGATGTCCATTAATTCACCTTATGAAGTGGATAAGACAAATGAAATCATCAATGATATTGTTGGTGAACCGGACTTTGTATCATCCCTTCCAGAAATGACACCTGCATCCTATGAGGTTTGCGTAGGTGATGATTGTTATGATGTAGATCCATGTGATGGTTTCTGCACAGATATGTCAGATTGTATTATGAAGGTACTAAAACCACTTTATGCACTATACTTTGATAGTATGAGTCTCACATGGAATGCAAAAGGTGCAGAGTATCCTGCGATTGTAACACTTGCTGACACCTATATGTGGACAGTGCGAGGTATGATCGATCAGCTTTCCATTGAGCATTTTGCTCAGTTTAATTACGCACCACATCCAGTATATTTTATGGAGGATTATAACTTCTATTCCGCAGAAGATTCCGCAATTAAGATTCTTCAAGATGATATTTATAACATTGTTAGTACAATTGATTTATATTACTGCAATTTCGAAGGCGTACTTCAACAGTGTCTGATCGATATGAAAGATATGTTTAATACAGAATTGAATTATACACTTGCAAGATTTGATGCATAGGTAGATAAGACCATTGGATAATATCCGATGGTCTTATTTTTGTGGTTGACAAATTGTATATCACAGTAGTATAATACATAGTAAGAGAGGACGGTGTACATAATGCAGATGCTGACAGTTAAAGAATTACGGCAAATTACAGGATTATCCCAAGCAAAATTTGCTAAGTTATATCATCTATCTACGCAACAAGTACAGACTTGGGAACAGGGAAGACGAAATATTCCTGAGTGCTATTTGTATATATTGAACAGATTAGTGAGGATTGATTTTAATATCATCGATAATTTGGAGGTATAATTGCTATGAAGAAACTACTTAGAACTGATACTTATGAACAAGACGCAATATTGTGCATGTCTAATATTCGTGGAAAATATGTGAAGAATCCTGGTAAACTTCCATTTTCATTTTACTTTTCAGCAAATGCAGATGCTGGTCATACTATACGGGTAAAACCTGTGTTTAATCCAGATCGAATGAAATTTAGTGCAACTGGTACATTGAAACTTTGCGATGATTGGGAATTTGTTCCTGGAAAAGATGACAAGCATGTAGATTCAAAAGCTGTACAGGAAATGAAGAACTTTTTTAGAAGGTATCTTGTGTTATTTTGTGCTGTGTGGGATGAACAGATTGATGATGGTACTGTTGAGGATTATTTTGTTGGGACTATTGATTTTGATGATATGGTGAAACAATTTGATTTTTATGATGAATATTCAGATGATCTTGATAAAATTCATACTGTTGAAAATTTGGAATCATTTTGTAGGGATAAAAATATTGTAAATTTCTATGGAAATTAGTATCTAACATACTAAAGGAGACTTTGAAAAATGCATAACTATAAATACATTATCATGTGCGGTGGAATATATGAACATTGGAGAACACCTAGACAGATGCTTCCGCTGAATGGTGAGCCGATTGTACTAAGAACAATTCGACTTTTAAAGGAATGTGGTGTTACTGATATATCTGTAAGCATTAGTAGTGGAAAATCGAATTACGAACATTTTAAACCATGTATTGATGCAGGAGCACCACTACTTGTTCATAAAAATAGTTGGGTTGTACTTAGACCTGGAAAATCTACAGGATATTGGTGTGATGCTTTTTACCCTACAGATGAACCTACTTGTTATCTTATGGGTGATGTTGTTTTCTCAAAGAATGCAATAGAAACAATTGTAAATACAGATACAGATGATATTGAATTCTTTGCATCTGCACCACCATTTGCTGAAAATTATCCGAAACCATACGCAGAACCATTTGCATTTAAGGTTGTAAATCATAACCATCTTCGAAAGGCACAGGAAGAATGTAGAAAACTTGCTGATGAAAATAAGTTTAGACGGAGACCAATTGCTTGGGAATTTTGGCAAGTTGTAAAAGGAACACCGATCAATAAGATTGATTATCATAACTACATTGCTATCAATGATTACACCTGCGATATAGATAATCCGCAAGATATAGAAAAGTTTTCAAAGATACATCTAGATTAGATAATTTCAAAGCATATGACGATACACCAATTTGGAAACAGTAAATCGTTATAATATGTATGTAAAGATGCTGAACTGTTGTTACGTTTAAGCAATATATTAGATTGAGGTTGTGTATGAGAACACGTGAAGATCGAAGAAACAGTAGAAAGAAGAAAATAGCACAGAGATCAAATCTACTTGGAGCGTTGGAATGGTGGTTAGATAAAGATTACTGTTACAGCAAACTTGCAAACAACAACGAGATGAACGCTATAATGAGTAAAGGTACAAGTACAAAAACTAATACTCGAAAAGGTCATTCTAACTACAGACGTAAAGGTGGATTTGGACCTGCAAATAATTATGCACCAAGGGATGCTCGTCAGATAGACGATATGCAGCATCAGTTAAAGGATATGTGAATCGTTATAATACTTGTAGATTTTATCATAAATCATATTTAGGGGGGTTGGTTATGGGAACATGGGACACCGGAATACTTTGTAATGATAATGCGCTTGATCGTATGTACGATATTGAGGAACTGAATGTAGAAACAGAACTTGTTCCGTTCATTGATAATTACATTGAACATATGAGCGATAAAGATGCTTCTTATTCAGATGTATTCTTGATCGTAGAACTAATTGATATGTCTTTGAATGGAGTTGATTTTGAAATCCTTGTAAATCGTGCAGATACATTCAGTAGAGGGGCTAAGTATCTTTACGGCTATGGTGATTTGTTTGATAGCATTTCAAAGCATCCGATGCCGCAGTTCCTTGATTGGGCAATCAATACATTTGCAGAGAACCGGAAGTATGAAGAAGAAAACATTGTTTGGAGTCAGGATTCTGTTGAAAATCGTAAACATATTCTTGATAAAATTGAGAGTCGGTTGAAAAATTATGCAGATACACATAAGGAGGTAAGAACATGACCGTGGAATTAGTTGGGGGACAGGTTAAACCATCTTATGGTGAATCTGATAATGTCATAGATATGTCCCATATTGATCTGAAAGAAGTATCAGATGTTGAGCGATACTATTCTATATTGCAAGAACTTTCTACAATAACCGGGCGGCCTATTCTGTTGACAATGCAGAAGTGATAATTTAGGGGACATAATGCTAGATTTTGTAAAATCCCCATTAAACTATATGGGTAGTAAGTTTGAAATACTTGGAAAGATTATTCCGGTTTTTCCAAAACATATTGATAAGTTCGTTGATTTATTTACAGGTGGTATGAATGTTGCAGTAAATGTAGATGCTGACATCATTTATGCAAATGATAGAATCACATATCTCATTGAAGTCTATAATTATATTATGACTACACCAACATCTACAATATTTGAAGATATCAATTCTACGATTGATCGATTCAAATTAAGTAAAGCAAATGCTGATGGATATATGGAATTACGCGATGAATATAATAAGACAAAAGAACCTATGCTACTATTAGTCTTATCATTCTACGCATTTAACAATGTACTCCGGTTCAATAATTCTATGGAATTTAATACCTCCTTTGGAAAAAAATGTTTTACGTCAACCGCTGCGAAAAATCTTATGGACTTTTCAAAACTTCTGAAGGAAAAGAAGTATGTATTAACAAGTTTAGATTTCAGGGAATTTGATTTTACAGATTTAACTTCTGATTCACTTGTATATTGTGACCCACCATATAGTATCACTTTAGGATCTTACAGTGATGGTAAACGTGGATTTGGTGGTTGGTTGGAACAGGATGATATTGATTTATTAAATATACTTGATACTTTAAATCAGAAAAATGTCAAGTTTGCATTGTCTAATGTATTAAAACATGGTGAAAAGTCAAATGATTTGCTAATTAACTGGAGCAGTAAGTACAATGTGATTCAGTTAGGTAATTATAGTAATCATTGGCGGTATCGTTCAGAGGGTTCAGAAAATATTGGATTGGATGAAGTGTTGATAACTAATTTTTAGTGGTGATTTTGATTAGAATTTTTTATTTTAGAATCGTTATAATACATGGAACGTGAAACATACGAAAATCAAAAGTACAGGAGTATGTGGGTATGCAGAAGAAAACAACTACAATCACAACAAAGAAGATTCAGTTATTCCCGGTAGGTGATAAAGAAGAACGAGATAGAGTATATCAGTACCTTCGTGACGGGATTTATAATCAGTATTGTATCTTGAATACTTACATGTCACAGGTTGGGTGCTTATACTATAAGTATGATAAGAACTTCAATGATCCTAACTTCAAGGAAGAAATGAAGATGATATTCCGTAATACAAATACTGCCATACATGATATGAAACAGGCGAAGGGTTTGGGTATGGCCGGGAACTGTGGTATGAAAGTAAAACAGGACTTTTCCACAGCTTTGAAGAATGGTCTTGCAAAGGGTGAACGGAATCTACCATTTTATAAAAGAGATTTCCCACTTATGGTTCCAAGCAGGTTCATTACTATTTATACCGGGGATGATACCTACACTACGGATGATGGAACGGAAAATACCGTAAATGCCTACTTCTTTAAGTTTGTAAACGGAATCCATTTCAAACTGTATCTTGGTGCAGGTAAGAATAAGGGTCCGGACAAGTTCCTTCCGTCACTTTTGGAATCTATTGTAACTGATCCGGAACATTATAAAGTCTGCGGTAGCACGATTCAGATTACGAACAAGGGTAAGATTATATTTAATCTGTCTGTCAAGATTGAGCGTGATGCAGAAGAATATATCCCAGAGCATGGAAAGATTATGGGGCTTGCACTTGGATATGATAAATGTCTTGTTGCCGCACTTTCTACAGATGATGATGAACATGAGATTGGCGGATCAATAAAGAATGATCTTGTAGCAAAACGAAAAGATATTCAGATCCACTTTGAGAATCTTCAGAGAGCTTTGAAGTATTCCAATGGTGGGCATGGTCGTGGGAAGAAGTTAGCAAAACTTGAAACACATAAGTCCTATGAGAAAAATTATGTGCAGACATACAATCATAATCTTAGTAAGATGGTTGTTGAGTTTGCAAAAGATAACAAGGTATCCGCTATTGTGGTAGAAGATGTAACGAAGTCAGATCTTGATGATTACCCCGTACTTCTTCGGAATTGGTCCTATTACCAGTTGGTACAGTTCATTACTTATAAGGCAGAACGTGAAGGTATTGTTGTAACAACAAGTAAGATGACTGATAAGCAGGATAAAAAGACAGATGTTCTTCGGACAGTCCGGAATGTATGCAGTTCTTGCGGTGAAGTATTCTGTACAGAAGAAGTAATTCCGAAGGTATTTGAATGGACACAGGAAGTATCGTTTACTTGCCCTCATTGTGGAAAAACAATCAGTCATGCCTATAACAAGGCAAAGAATATTACAATAATGGGTTGATTTGACAGCCGTAAAGTGAGGTAGGATAGTCTCAGAATTATCCGTAACACACTCACCAAGCCTTTGTAATTTCATACGGATCAACGATCCTATATGTGATTGCATAGATGTCAAACATAAAAGGTTGGATGATTATACTTTTGATTTGAACTGTATGGAATTATAAGGACATCAAACTACAGGCCCGGGTGGTGTATGGAATTACAAATACATCAAACTTATGCTAAATATAATCGTAACGTAAAATTTAATATACGGGGTCGATTTGACGACCTTATGGTGAGGTAGTGATCTGAAATGATTCACGTAACACACTCACTAAGCCTTTGTAAAATATGATCTGTCAAAACTGAATATGTGTGATTTGATGTTTTGTCGGACTGTAAATTGTATAGGTGTCAAACTTATTAGGTATTTGTCTGAAGATTTTGATAGACTATGAAATTACATTGGTGTCAAACAACAATCAAGATGAAAGAACACAATTCATTGTTTTGTTGGATTGTGAGATTACATAGGTGTCAAAAGTGAACAGACATTCGCTAAGTTTTGATGGATTATGGAATTACACAGGTGTCAAACTAATACATGGGATTCTCATATATCAGTTTCTGTTTTGTTGGACTACGAAATTACATTGGTGTCAAACTTCCTTGATGGCATCGACAAGAACATCTTGGTTTTGTTAGATTGTGAGATTACATAGGCATCAAACCTGTGGAAAACGGCTTAGGTGAGATACCGGTTTTGACAGACTGCAAAATTATATAGGTATCAAACATAGTCAAACTCAAGGGTAATACATTATAGTTTTGAGGAACTGCGGAATTACACAGGTGTCAAATCTAAGCGAAGAAAACATGACAGTTAATACAGTTTTGTTGAGCTATGGGATTCAATAGGTGTCAAACATCAGAAGGATCGGTTGTTACATGTAATTGAAATATTTATATATAAGGGTTGATTTGACAACCTTATAGTGAGGTAGGAAATCTATAATGATTTCCACAAAGCACTCACTAAACCTTTGTAAATATGCTATCAAAACTGAATACGTGTGTGATTTGGGGTTTGATGTCATGTTAAATTACATAGGTATCAAACCTTGCCAACTGACTTCCAAATCCGATATTAGTTTCGATACAATGTTAAATTACACAGGTGTCAAACAAAGCGAATCGAAACAAAAGCGTGCTATTAGTTTCGATACAGTGTTAAATTACATAGGTATCAAACTGGAGGAAGTATCATGAATGTAACTGCTACTGTTTTGATGTCATGTTAAATTACATAGGTATCAAACAAGCCAGATACGCGGTGAAATCACGATATCGTTTTGGTGTCATGTTAATTTACATAGGTGTCAAAATGCTTGATACATGGTAGAAGTTTTGATGAAATGCTAACTTACATAGGTGTCAAACAAGGCCGTGGGAAGTATAACCACAAATATGAAATAATCTTATACGCAAGAAAGTTGAATAATGTTCATTTATGAAACATTGGATATATGATTCAAAATTTAATATATATGTACAGGCACTTGGCAGCAATTATGCTGCCATTCTGTATATATGCGGTGTGGCACGTAGAAGAATGAAACGTGTCAATAATTGTATTTCAGAATCCGAAGCCATATCTTGGGTCATTACTGGTGTAGAACCGAAACATCTTCAGCAGAAATTGGAATATGCAGAAACAAGAAAGAATCTTGACCTCATTTACGCAAACGATAGATTGTTATATATAGATGATATAGATGTACGTGAATCCACAAGAGAAACCATTTTAGTGTCAAAAAAGGAAAAACACCTTATATATAAGTACAAGGATGTTTTAGACGAATCTCGTAAAGCAAGAGTTAGAATACTGTCTAACTTAATTTGGGATGAAATGAGACAGATTCGTTTGGAAAACATGATTTGAATTTATAATCAATCGAGGAGGATTTCAAAATGATACTTACTGTAAGCACACTTCAAGAACTGCTTGAATCTATTGCTTCTTCTAATGATGGTGATAGTATTGTATTTTCCGATAATATCACAGTCTCAGAATCTATTGATATTTCAACAAATAATAATCTTACAATCAATCTTGATTCCTACAACTTAACAATTGAATCTCCACTTACCATTACATCCGGTAATATTACATTTATCGGTGGTGACATTATCTGCAACGCTTCTCCATCTATCATTTTAGATGGTGCAGATACACATGTTACATTTGGTGAAGGTTTACAGGCAGGTGGTTCTGGAACAATTGCATCTGTAACAAAGAAATCTACACTTACAATCGATGGTGCAGTAATTGGGACGAATCCAGATTCCGGTGAAGGTGCAGTTGTATCTGTAGAAGGTTACACAAATGCAAAAGCAAATAGTAAGTTAGTTCTTATAGACGGTTCTATTTCAGCTTATGGTGATTATCACGGTGTAAATGTAGCGAAGAAGGGTATCGTAGAAGTTCAAGGTGGTGGAATCTACTCATTCTCCAAAGCAATTTCGAAAGAAGATGATACCGCAACTATAGTTACAGTAACTGGTGGATCATTCAAGGGTACTATTCCAGATGATTCTGTAGATACCGACACTTACGAAATTTCAGAACAAGATGAAAATGGCGTTTATACTGTTACGGAAATTGAATCGAAATCTGATGATGATTCCGATGTTGATATTGTAGATTCCGATACAGATGTTGTACCTGAACCTATTGATACCGATAGTGATATCACTTCTGATACTGAAGATGCAGAGGAAGAACTTGCTTCTGAACCAGTAGAAGATTCCACTGATGAATCAGTAGAAGAATCTACAGAAGAATCGATTGAAGAAGTAGAACCTGTAGTAGAAACTAAACCGGAAAAACCTGAACAGACATCGCCTACAATCTTCCTTAGCTCAGCACAAGATGCATTAACGAGTGAAACTTTAGAAGATTCTACATCTATTGCACTTACAAAAGTTACACGTGTTTATTCCATACCAAATATTAAGTTCCCACTTACTGATATTATTGGCGCAGTTAAAGTATTTGATGGTGGATACATAGATCCATATACAAATGTAGAATTTAGAAGAATCGAATATACACTTCCAGGAAATGGTAGAAAGGCAGTTGGTTATGTATTTGCATCGACTGTTGCAGGTGAATAATCCTGATGACTATCAATATTAGTAAGGAGGTGATGCAATGGGACCTGTATTAACTATAGTACTATCCATTATAGGTAGTTCAGCAGTATTCACATTCATTCAGTTCCTTATAACCAGAAAAGATACTAAGAATTCCAAATTAGAAGAATTAACAAAAGAGATTAAATCTGTAAATGAGAATGTGAATACTATGAAAGATGAAATGCATCAAAGCATAAAAGATTTATCTGAAAAGATGAATGAAAATGATGAGAAGATTCGTCAAGAACATCTTAAAACAGTTGCTGATACTCGTAGAGTTCGTATTCTCAGAGGTTCGGATGAAATTAAATTAAAAGTGCGTCATTCTGAAGAATGGTTTGATCAAACGAATGAGGATATTACAGAATATGAACACTATTGTGATGAGCACCCAGGATACAAGAATAACAAGGCTGTTCATGCAATAGCAAATATCAATTCTGCATATCAGAAAGCATTGAAAGATAACGATTTCTTATAAGAGGTGGTAGTGTATGCCAGAACCACAAGATCAAGAACTTGTCAAACATTATTACGTCAAGTCTGATCATCTTCCAAAAGATATAAATCAAAATGGTTTATACTTCATTGAACAAACCGGACAAATCTTTTTAGGAACACAACAATTCGGCGGTAGGGTTTTGATAGACACTACCGCTAATTGGAATGCTACTCCAAAATTAAAGTCTATGAAAGGTACAGTCTATGTATATTCTGATCATCATGATTTAGATGGAACACTTATACCTGGACTTAAGATTGGGGATGGAATAAGCTATCTAATTGATATGCCCTTCATTGAAGATTATTATCAAGCACATGTTGACAATGATGTAATTCACGTAACACAACAAGACAAAGATAATTGGAACAATAAGGTTCGTTGTTATGTAGATGAATCACAACCTGGGAATCTTGTGTTTACAACACACTAAGGTGCACATATGAATAACTATAAGTGTATTTATAATTTACGCCTTGCAGGATTTTTAATGATGCATGGGATTCCTATTCGTAGAATTGAAACTAATTTAGGTAGACGTTGGAGAAATGTTTATTTATTTGATAATACAACAAAAATCGAAGAACTTATAAATTTATACAAAGTACAAAAATCGAATGGAGAAATTGAATATGTTGATATCAAAGACTGCAAAAGTTCGGATTGCAAATTCGAATAGGAAATATTTGGAATCTAAGGGTTACATTGGTTATAAAGTTGGTGACATAATTGATGTTAGTATTGAACATTTGTCAAAAGGTAGCCATGCTGTAATAATTTGTGCGTGTGATTATTGTGGTAAATAACTTGAAATGTCATATAAAACATATGTTTTGGAGATGAATCATACTGTAATCAAGAAATTAGCATGTAGGGATTGTTCTGGTGTAAAACTTCGTGAATGTAATATGTCTAATTACGGTGTACCATCCCCAATGTGTTTGGAATCAATTCAAGAAAAATCAAGGATAACTACTAAAAATCATTATGGTGTAGATTATGTATTTCAAGATCCGAATCATCGTGAAAAGATAAAACAAATTTTGATTTCAAAATATGGTGTAGATAGCACACAAAAATCGGATCAAGTTAAAGAAAAAAACTAGAAATACTTGTTTGGAACGATATGGTGTTGAATACACATTTCAAAATGCTGAAATAAAGCAAAAATGCATTGAAACCGTTTTTGCACGTTATGGTGTAGATAATGTATCCAAATTGGATAACATTAAGAAAAAGAAGCAAGAAACTCTTTTTAAGAATTATGGTGTTTTGTATACAATGCAATCACCAGAATTGCGTGAAAAGCAATCTAATACGAAATATCATAATGGTGCAGTTGCAACCTCATACCAACAATATTATCTAAGTAAGTTGTATGGTATGGAATTGAACATGCCTGTAAAATATTATAATGTAGACATGTGTGATGTTGTAAATAATACATTTACTGTATCTGCTAATACTGCTTTTACTGCGGGATCAGTAGTTGGAACTCCAAGCATTTGTTATGACGTAAGTGGATATAAATACAATGGAACAAATAGTGCATCATTAACTGTAAGTACTGATACTCCAAGATATACTCATAGTACAATATTTAATGGATCAAATTCTGCTATCAGTAAATCAGAATTTAGTATCGGAAATCAATGGAGTTATGGTATGTGGTATAAAAGTGCAGATCTTAGTTCCGGTTGGCAATCTGTATTATTATTAAATACTTCCGGTGGTGATGCAGATACACAATTAGGTTTCTATACAAACCATTCTCAAAACAGATTACAAAGCACGGCTAATGGTTCTTACAATTCTCAAATTGCATTACTGCATGATACAAATTGGCATCACTATTTCTGTACATATGATGGTTCTTCCATGAAAACTTATTTAGACGGTGCACTTGTAGATACTACAACTATCACAGCTGCCTTAAAACAAAGGTCAAACTTAGTTGTCGGGGCTAGAAGTAATAATTCCGCAGGAACTGCATTTACTGCATATTTCTCAGGTCAACTATCCGACTTCCGAATGTATGCAACCGTATTAACCACAGAAGATATAGCAGAACTCCACAACACATCAGTATCTATATCTAATAATTGAACACTAATTGGATATGAATTTATAGAACAGTAAAATATCCTAAATATTCTAAATAACACTAAATTATACTATTGAAAGATTCATAAACTTCATCTTCCGGCTTTCAACCTTATTTATATTTAGGTAATTATTTGTTGTAAATCGTTATAGTGAGTATAAAGTGAGGTACAATATTATGTATAAATTGACAGATCGTGGTATGCAAAAAGTTAAAAGATATTTAGCAGAACTAAATGCAAAGCGTAAAGAAATTCTTGATGCCGGGAAAGACACTGCTGATGAAACAAATCTTCCAACAGTTGATGATATTATTAGTGATATTGAATGGACTGGTGTAGATGAAGATGGTTCCTATCTTAATGGGTGGGGAGTAACGGACAATTATGATTCAGACTATGCCCTTGAACTTAAATTGGATAGGGATTTTATAGAATCATCTACATCTATCGAGTGTTCAGATTTAAACTCTGAGATTGCTTACGATTCTAAGAATAGATTAGAATCAGGAGATTCAAAAGAAATGGCTGATCTTATATTTGACACCCTGTTTGGAAATACACAATTTCCACAGTTTGATCCAGACCTTTGCACAGAAATTGATGACGAGACTGGAGAAACACAGTACGTGGATCGTGGTAAATCTGAAATTGTGTTCGGATATATGGGACATGTGTATAAGGTTAAAGTTAGTTGCATAGATTGATTTATATAAAGGAGAATATAATTATGAAGAAGTATATTAAGTGTTTTGAACAAACTAATTTCAACCCACCAACAGATAGTGACTACGGAAGAGTATTACAGGCACTTCGTAAAAGTGGATATAAGCCAGAAACAGATGAAGAAAATGTAGTTGCACTTGCTACTGATTTCTTTGAAGAACAAGGCGAAGAATACGGATATAACATATTCACTGAAGACGGTATGATTGATGTAGACGAACTCGTAGAATACGTCCGTGATTCTGGTGGATGGAAAGAATTCGATTATGAGGTATAATTATGAAGAAATATATTAGAAGTGCCACAGGTGATTTATCATTACAATTATTTTCAGATGCAAGAGAGCTATTGGACTATTTTGAGTGGCATAATCGTAATCTAAACAAACGACAGGACGAAATTCTTTCAGATTTAAGTGATGCAGTAGATAGTGGTTCAACTATTGCGGTCCGTGAAGCCATAGGTAATCTTAAATATAATAGTAAAAACTTTACCAATGAACAATATTATATCGTTATGGATATGTACAATGAATTGTATACTTCCGGTGGAAAGTATGAATCTATTGGCAGGTATGAATAGTATGTAAGGGAGAGTATAATTATGAAGAAGTGTATTAAAGCAAATTCCAATGGATCAATTACATTCAAAAGCCTAAATGCAGATGGAGATACAAGAACATGGAGATTCGAATCTGTTGATGATATTGTCGATGCTTGGAATAGTCCAGATGCAGATGTACCTGCAAATGATGATCCTATTTGGGATGTATATGTAGGTGACAAGCATGTATTGCGAGAAGCTGTTCCAAATAAATCCTATGAAGATTCCGTATGGTTCGAGGATTTGCTTACGTATCTTGGCGTAGATATTTGGGGCTAAAATAAAAGGAGTATGATTATGAAGAGATATATTAAGTGTTTTGAACAAATAAAAGACATTGTATATGAATCACGTAAAGGTGTTGGAAAGATTGTGAAAATAACAGATCATTTTGGATCTTCAGAATACATTTTATTGGATGTAAATGGGGATTTTATTGATAGAGATATTAATGTTAATAAATTGCATAGAAAACTTTGGGATATGAAACCGCAGTCAATAGATGTAGAATCTTCTACATCTACTGATCGTTCTAAACGAAACAGCTGTGTAAGATCAAATTACATTTCCTGTGCAGAGCGATTCGATCCTGTAAACAGTTCACCGGAAGAACTGACAGAGTATATCTATGATGCTATTGATGAAGCATTTGATGAAACCAACTTTGTTGAAGAAGATCTGGAACAGTATAAAGATACATTCACAAATGAGTTGATAAAAGCATTAAACCGCTTAAACCTTGGTGATATGCAGGTAGAAACTGATTTTGGTACATTAACAGGTGATACTAAGAAGATTGCTAATACAGTAGTTAAAGCATATATACAGGCTTACAAAGAAGGTAGGCTTGGATAATATAGTACATTTAGTATGGGGAGTATAATTATGAAGAAGTATATTCGTAGTTCAAAAATAACTTGTTCTGAGTTTCCAAATAGAGCATATCAAAATATCCGCAGTAAGATTTCATACATGCTGAATGATTCTGATGTGGATTATGGAGTTCCAGTATATGTGTATTTAGGTCAATACAAAGGTGATATTTACGGTGCGATATTTACTTGGGCAGATACTAACCGTCTGTATGGTAAAGTTGCATGTACTCCTAATATTGGTGGTCTTCCAAATCATTATGATGATTGGGAATTTCCTGTAGATGCTAATGGAAATGTAGTTGACACAGAAGTTGAGATTAAACCTAATAATGCAGATGAATGTGTTGATACACTTGTTGCATATTGGCAACCATTCTACGATAAAATTATATCTGAGTATGTAGAATCTTCTACATCTATCAAGTGTTCAAAAGTAATAGATTTCGCAGAACATAAAGTAACAAAGGATGATGTATCTGATGCTGATTGGGATCAACTTCAACATACCGTAAATTTTGATTACTATGATTCTCTTCAACAGATGGCACAGGATTTGGTCAATGTGATTGAAGACGATCAAGTATGGTCCGAAGTAGAGTGGAACATATTCCATGCATGGTATGATGAGAAAGGCTTTACCGATGATGATTGGGATTATGTAGAATCCTGCGGATATGATAGAGATCAATTTTAATATTTTAATTTTACGAAAGTGGTATGAATATGGCAAAGAAACTTAAGATAATTCGTGTATGTGAAAACTGTGGTAAACCACAGCCAATACTTGAAGAGAAGTCAAATGAGAATTGGAATGCTTATGATCCGAACTTGAGGTGCGAATGCGGTGGTAAGTTCGTGTTTAAGCAGTTCAAGTAATGAACCCATGATTAAGTCGGAGTAACATCCGGCTTAATTTTTTGTTCAGTTTTATATATCAAAATATGTTGACAAATGTTATGAATATCTATATAATATTATGTAGAAAGTGAGGTGACATATATATGGAAGATATCAATAAGAAAGAAAAATTTGATGCCAATGTTTACATTAGTAATTACACAAAGGAACACTACGATAAGATCACTATTATTGCTCCGAAGGGAACAAAAGAGAGTGTTATGAAAAGCGCAAAAGATAGTGGAATGTCGGCATCTAAGTATATTTTAGGTGCGATTAAGTTCTATGAGAAGAGTAAAGACGATACGGATACAGATACAGAGTAATGTATTCTTTTAGAGGTGATTCGTCATGGCAAAAGCAACTGTCACATTTTTGAAATCTGATTTCATGAAACCAAAGAAGAATGGTGTGGTATATTCAGAGGAATGTTGGGATAACTTTGTTTCTGTGGTTGCTGAGAAATTTACTGCTGGGGAGTTTAGTTCTGTTAGTCATTATGCCGATCCAGAACGTATAGAGTGTACTATTGATGTACCTGATACTGTTGTTAAAGACGTCCCATTTAGCTGTAGTACGGAATGGTTTTATTGAAAAATAATCTGAAGGAGTAATGCAGTATGTCCATGTATGGTTACAAGTGTGCAAGATGCGGTAAGGAAGCCTTTGGTAAGAATACTGAGGATGCAAAACTGAATTGGAATAAAATGATAAGGAGACAAATGATTATGGAACAGATCAAGAATGTAACAGAGGAAGAGAAACTACATAGACTTGCTGAATATGATTTTACATTAAATTCTAAATTGGATTGTATTCAATACATTGACGGACTTTTGGAATCTACCAAATCTACTGAAGAAATAAAAATGCTAAAAAGCATATCCTACTATCTCAAAGAGTTAAATGGACAGTTCACAATGGAGCCCTGGTGTGTATTGCATGATGGTGGTGAATATCCGTATGTTGGTCAAAGGGTTTGCTGTTATAATGCAATCGGTGAAGCAACTACAATGGTTTACAATCCAGATGGGGACCCTAACTATGAGTGGATGTATAACGGTCAGAAGGTTTTAGCATGGTGTCCAGATCCATTTGGCGAATAGTGTAGAATTAAAGCAGATGATATGTCATCTGCTTTTCTTATACTCAAAATCGTTATAATACATAAATATGTAATGGAGGATTTCCATATGAAATATAATCAAAAATTGATTGATACAATTACTGAAAGATTCGAAGAGATTGTAAGCAAACTGAACACTCCGGATTATCTGGATGAACATGATCTTTATAGTTTAATCGCAAGCGTAATGTACGATAAACCTTATGAATCATGCTTGGAAACTACTACTGAAGGGAAAGAACTCAGGATGAATGCAAAGCATTTTCTGCTGCAAGTTGTAATAGATTGCGGTGGATACCTATCTGAAGAATATATGAAAGATGAGATTTAATTATCTACATAATGAGATAAAATTATTGAAAAATTTATCTTAAATATGTTGACATATTGTACTACATATGTTACTATATGTGTGTAAGGAGCATATGATTACTGTACAGATTGGAGGATATTAAATATGGCAACATTCGATAACATTAAGGTAGGAGATAAGGTAATATATATTCCAGGTTGGGGAAACGATGCTATTGCAACTGTAACAAGAGTAACTCCAGCAGGTAATTTTGCCACAGATAAAACTGGTAAGACATTGTGGGATAGATATGGACATGCTCGTGGAAGTGACCGATGGAATACATCTCATGTTATTGAATATTCTGAAGGTCATGCAAAAGCAATAGCCGAATCAAATATTATTCATAAGGCAATGAATATGATGCGAAAATGTGAAAAGTCCGATCTTACTGTAGATCAAGCAATGGCAATTATTGATATATTGAATAGTGAGAAGTGATAGACATGATTGTGAATGGTGAAAGAGAAACACGAATCAAAAGATTAACGGATTGTGGATTCATCTACAAGCGAATATCTAAACATTGGTTTTTAGTAAGGATGTATGCAACACCTAAGAAACTGTTATATCATTTGATATTCCCGATATATATCAAATAATTCTATCAAAGCGTTATGGAGACAGAACATGGAACATACTGATATTTTAGAGCAAATGCGGGAAATTATTAAGATTCAGGAAAAATACGAACATCTTGCAGAAGTTAGTTATCCGATATGGAAACAAAGATTTGAAAACGACAAGAATAATAAACTCCATCAAAGCATTGTACATGGAGGCGAAAAATGTTAGGCAAAAAGAAACTTCAAAGACAAATTGAACAGTTAATCCTGAAGATTGAAGAACGGTATTCAGAAACCGATGGAATCAAAGTCGGATATGTTCTTCAGGATCTATACAAATTGATTGGTGAAGAATACGATGAAATTCCTCTAAAGTTGAAACGGAAATACACCTTATCAAAGCGTTGAGGAGGACAGGTAGATGGCAAAGCTGATAATCACAGAAGCTATGAAAAACGGCATAAATGATGTTACAAAACATAAAATCACATATAGCGACGAATATCTGGAGAAATCAAAACAGATAACAAAGCAGATTCAAGAAGATTATAAGAATCACATAAGCGATCATATTCCATCATGTTTGTTTCGTTGTAGTATTTAGATTCGAATAAATAAGAGGAGAACTACATGGAAGTATCAGAAAAATTACTAGCGACAAAAGTTATAAAAGAAATGAATTTTGATTGTGACATCATCATAACAGATCCGTGTTACATCAGGAATGGTGATTATTCTTTCATCGGTGTAGACTGTATCATAAATAATACCTTGTATGGTGACTGGTCCTGCCATGTATGGAAAGCATCTGATTATACAGACTGTGTTGAGTCTAACGTAATCGGTGAGTTCTGCGCCGATAGCGGGATGGTCATTGTTGCAAACTACAATCAACTTCTTGAAGTTAATCCGGAAGCTGAGGAGTTTGTAAAGACGCATCCTTGGTGTGCTACTGTGATCGAAGGGTTCAAAGGCAAGGTGCAGATGGTTCAGTTTGATCGTGAATATACACATCTTGATGACAGTGACCCGGATGATCTATTTGGTTGGCATAAGGGGGATACTTATGAAGACAGCTCCTTAGAATTATTTGGTACAGGTAATATAAATTGGATTGGTGCGCAAACTGGATTGTAATTGTAAATAATTTAATCAGGAGGGATGCAAATGAGAGATTTAGATTTTAAAACATGGAATGGTAAAATAACAAATGTATCATTGTCAATGGCAGATCATGGCTGCCTGACGTTCAGTATTACACTTGATGGTAGCGGAGTCGGATGTAACTTTGGTGGGTATGTGTTGGGGCATGGATATGTTGGTGCAGATGAATTCAAAGGTTCTGCAACTGGTATGGAATGCATCATGCGGATCATGGATACATTGGAATCCGATACATGGGAAGGATTAGTTGGAAAATACGTTAGGGTTCGTGATGATGGATGGGGCAGCACTGTTAAGTGTATAGGACATATCACGAAAGATAAATGGTTTGATATCAAGAAGTTTTATGAAGACAAAGAAAAAGATGAACCTAAAAAGCCGTTGCCTAAAAATGTAGATGAATTAAGGGAATTTGTTGGAAAAGCATTGGAAGAGAAATATGAAGAAGTACATATGCGACATTCGGATGATGATATTGTAGTTAATGTGGAAGAATACAACAACGGACGAAATGATGTGTGGATTCAGTTCCCATATTTTCATAGCAGATAAATAAAACCAGTTTGATGCGGAGGACAATTTATGAAATCCAAAGTTTTGATTGAATATTTAGAGAAAATTGATGACATTTCCTCGGATACAGAGATAAAATTCTTTGTTAATGATAATGTATATGATGTAGGTTTCATCCGTAGCGATGGAATGATTTTTGGAGTAAATCGTAATTCATTTGATGATACTGTTGATAACACAGACAAACTCATGAAACAACTCCACAAGGCCCGGAAGAAAGCAAAGCGTTGGAAACGGAGATATCTAGAGTTGCTGTATATGTTAGATAAGACGGAAAGCGAGGATAAATAATGACATACTATGAGTTAATCATAAGTGCCTATCGTAAAATAAATGCCAATAAAATAACACTCGGCGAATATGAAAAGATGATTACACCACTCAATCAAGAAATCGTTCCGGGATGGATTCCAATGAGAAGAACTAAGTACCCACAAGATGGTCAACATGTATTTATCAGCACAGTAACTGGAAAAATACATGATGTTGTTTGGAACAGCAAATGTATTCAAAATTATGCCTGTAACGGGTGTTGGTACAAGAATTGGTGTGTAATAGCATGGATGCCGTTCTTCATAAAGCCATATAAGGCAGAAAGCGATGATAAGGAATGAACGAGAACGAAAGAAAAACGATGATGATACTTGCGGACACTATCAAAGGAGAAATCAATAGAATGTGTGTCACAAAGGAATTGACAGAGTTTGACACTATGTACGGACATGCAAAAAGAAACCTTGATAAGTTGTCAAAGATGATATATGACGGTAGATTCAAGGCAGAAAGCGAGGATAAGGCATGATTTTTGAATTGGGGAAAGAATATATAGTCGATGTGACCGAAAAAGGAATCATACCTTTGATGGTATTTGACAAAGACAGGTGGTTCGACAAAGACCATGATGATTTAGATTTTCTGACAGATGAAGAAAAGACAATTGTTGTTAATGACGTGCTTGACAAGATAAGAGTCGAGATTGAGCAGTTACCTACAAATACGAGAACAAATTGGAATGGGTGCTGTCCTGATGATGATTATCCTGAGATTGAGTATGTAGATGTTAGTAAAAATCACTTATTAGCAATTATCGACAAGTACAAGGCAGAAAGTGAGGATGCAACCAATTTATGTAATCAGTGTGCTAATGAACAATGTGTAATGCAGTCAGGTATATATGGATACAGAAACGATTGTGAGTTCTTTTTCGCTTGTGAGTTCTTTGTCGCTAAAGAAAGTGAGGATAAGGAATGACTGAGATTAAATGTCCGCATGACTTGAATCAATTTCTTTTAGGAGAGCCGATATTTGAAAATACATTTCCTGAAGAAGAATGTGAACAAAGAAAATTTTATGGAGATTGTTACCATTGTTTTGCAACTGCAATAGCATGTCGAGATCATCAACTTAATGCAGAAAGTGAGAAATAATATGCTGATTTTACCAATAAAGAAAAAGTGGTTTGATATGATTCTCTCCGGCGAGAAGAAGGAAGAATACAGAGAACTAAAGCAGTATTACAGAAGCCGGTTCCGAAACGAAGGATTTCTCGACCAATACGGGCTGCCCACTATCAAACAAGGAAAGGTCTTGTTTCGCAACGGATACGCAGAAAATTCACCGTCATTTGAAGCACTTTGTTCCCTCGATGTTAAAACAGGTAGGCCTGAATGGGGAGCAGAACATGGGATAGAATACTACGTTCTGAGGATTTTGTACATTGAGTCACAGACAGAAGGCGAGGATAAGGAATGAGTGATTTAATCAGTAGAAGAGTGGCACTGGAAAAGCTGAAAAGAGTTGTAGATGAAATGTCTCTGATATTTGCAGATATTCGGGAAAAGAATGTTGATGATTCTGTGTGCGGTTTGTGCGAATACGATTGTGACCATGGGATAGACGGATATGCAAATGAGTGTCCAGGATTCGAGAGAAACGATTGCTTTAAGCTGAAAGAGGAATACCGAAAAGAATGGACGGATTTGAGCGATATTCCATCTGCCGAATCGGAGAGAAACCCAGGGAAGTGGATAGAAGGTGAAAAGACTCCGGGATATGATATTTTATTAAGGGTTCCAAGAGATAATGTATCTGATCTTCTTCTCGTTCTTACACATGCTATTTCAGATGTTACTGACCTGGATGCAATAGAGATTAGTGATGAGGCACTACGTACAAAGCAGATGGTAGGATATCTGAACGATCAAATAATCAAACAGAAGTAGTGATAAGGTGTGATTATATTTATGCGAAATAAAGATGATTTTATATTTAATATGGTATCTGATGAAGAACTTGTTGAATACCTCAATGGTCACAAGAGGGAAAGCCACCAGGAATTGGCAGAAGATTTAATTGTCGAAAAACTGGATAAGATAGTACATCAATTAGAAGTTATCAGTACTATTTTAGTTCAGGAACGTACTGACAGACTTGTTGCAGAAATGATGCGTGATGCTACTTCGGAAGAGTTAAAGAGCACCAATGATTATATAGATTCCATTTCTAAACCAACAGGTGTAGATTTCAATGAGGAGATTCCTAACAATGACTGAAATATACTTAGCAATTTTAATCATTTTAGGTGTAGCCGCAACACCACTTGCTGTATCTCTGATTCTGTTGGTATGTGATTTAAAACCAGATAGAAAATTACAGGATCATGGGGGTAAAGATGGATGACTGTAGGAGAACTTATAACAGAATTACAGAAGTTTCCACTAGATATGCCTGTAGCTGTTTATGAAGATATCTACTCTGGTGGTAAGAGTGAAATTGAAATAACACAAAGAACTTGGGTACATACTAACCACCCTTATGACAAGCCTGAATTTGACTATGTAGATTTAACTTGAGGTGACACTATGCGAATCATAAACTCAGAGGAAGCAATTAAAGGTGCGAAAGGTTTCATGGCAGATCTTAATTCTGGGAATCTTAAATTGGACATAGAATCTCAGATAGGAGAAGATTTCAATCCTGATGAAACCTACATGCAAGAACGATTACAGAAGTATCGGGAGTTTTTGAAATCCGATCTGTGTAAAGAAATTATGAAGATAGGTGAGGAATAGTATGACAAAGGATGATTGGGTATCTGTAAAAGATAAACTTCCGGATAAAGATAATGTATCGACTGGTGAAAAGTGGATAAAGATAAAATCTGCAACTATAACAAGTAATGACCATGTGCATGTCAGTGGTATTGGTGATGTTAGATACACGACTACAATATATCCTGAAGATGGGAAGCCTATGGTTGTAACTGTACCTAGGAATGCAGATGATACTGTGTATATGAATAACTCAGAAAGTGAGGAACAACCTAATGGCGAAATCTGAAAAGACTATCACAATCACATTGGACGTTATACAGTCAGGGTTTCTAAGGGACTCATTGCAGATACTCTTGTCATCACTTGGTAAGATGGGCTACAATGACAGGCTTATAAAATACAGAGATGCTAGGAAACTTATATCTATGCTCGATGAGATTAAATTTTGTGACTGTCTCAAATCTATCAGTGTGGAGATAACTGAAACAGTTGCTGAAGCAATCTGTCACGCAATGTATTCTGTGGTCCAGATGATGTATGGAATGGGTAGTAGTGAATCGCATGATCACTTGAAGGAGATTCAGAAATCTATCTGGGAGCAAATTTACAATAAATTTGAAGATAAGGATTCAGTTCTACAAGATAAATCTTCCGATGAATCATTATAATATGTGAAATAGGGTGGTGATAACAATATGACTGATTTTGATAAACTTACTGCGGTGTTCGCAGAAATAGGAATTGGATATTGTGTAGATGGTAAAGATTTGAAACTGAGTGATTTTGATATTGACGGTATAAATGCAGATGTTTACATTAAGTTCTATGAAAATGGTAAATATCAAGAGTTTAGTGTATATCCGAAATAGATGGTATATTGTGGATAACATGATAAAAGAAATCTCATAGGGAGGATATGTTACATGAACTCACCAGAACAATGCATTAAGTTCATCAATTCGCTCATAAGCAATTCTAATGCACAACTGACAGATGAAGAATCCGGACTGTATGACTCCATCAAATTCTATCTCATGTGGTGCGCAAGGGAATATCCTTACAGAGCAACCACATACAAAGGTAAACCATTAACTTATGCAGAGAATGGGTTTATTTCCACTTATTGTAAGCCTAATGAACCTATGTCACACGATGCACTTGTAGCATTGTTAGATATAATTGAATCTGATGTTTTTAAGGAGGGTGAAGATGGATGATTCTAAATTGGAGATGTATATGATGTATGAGTTTTTTGATCATGCCACCTTAGGTGTTTATAATGATTCCGTTGAAATGATGATTCGTGCATCTAGATCGCAGATTCTTCTACGCAGACGCATGATGGATAAGTATTCCAAGTTGCAGAAAGATATGGAGGAAGGTATCTGTTCTCCTGTATTCATACTAGACAGTTTACCGAAGGAGTAATAGCGATGTGCGATAATGGGGAAAATTACATTATGGATTATGATGATTATTGCTACGAATGTACTGGATATGGGGATGATTACTATGTTGATCCGGACACAGGTGAACTTGTTTCGGCCTGTGTAGATTGTCCGTATGCCTTATGTGGAAATGAGAATGACTAATTATGGATAATATGATTACTATCACAATACCAAGAAGTTCTGCGGTTGACTTCTTTAAAATGCTTGAAAATCAAAGTTTTGTAAATTGTAAATAAATTTAATTTTAATTTATGAGGTGAATTATGGGATGCCATACATGGTTTCAACGACCTATAACAAAAGAAGAACGAGAGAAACTTCGACAGACTGCAAAAGAATCTATTTTTGAAGAACCTGTGTTTCTAGATGAATTTGAGATTAAACGATTTTTGGAATCTGTGGATAACGATACCGATCTATGGTTAAAATCCGGATTGTATACTTATGCAGATTTTATATGCGAGATAGATGATAAATTTTATGTGGATCTTGCTGATCGGGAAATTAGATTACAGCATGGTAACGTATTCTGTTGTGATATACAAGAACCATTCCATGACAATTTTAGAGTAGGGAACTATCCTACATGGGTTATTCACAACCGCCATGAACTGCGTAAGAAAATGGGCAAAAAGTATTTTGATCTCACGGAAAAACAACTTGAAGATGTAAGTCGATTTTTCAAAATGTATCCAGGTGGAGTAATTACTTTTGGGTAAAATAGTATTCAGATATGCGAGGTAAACATATTGAAGACAGTTGATTTTGAATTAACAAAAGCGGAAGCTGATATTGTATATGATGCTATAAGATTAAATGTAATTTATTCTGATGTCATCGACGATCCAGAGGGGCAGATCGCCTTTGAGCGATCCATGTTCGGATTATATGAACCGTTACAGCAGGTAAAGGGCGGTAAGGCATCAAATATACAACTTAATGGTTACACGGCAAGACATATTTTGTATTCACTTCAAGATCTTCGTGACGCCGGGAATACACTATACTATATCATTGATGAACAAAAGTTTAGTAGTATGTGTGAAACTATTAAAGATTTAGTTTACAGATTAATAGATATGGTGTACATAGATAAAGTGTTTGGAAAGGAGGGAACAGGATTATGCGAATAATTGATAAGAATACTGATTACTATGATTATCTACAGAATTCAGAGGACAGCATTGTATTTGACCGAAGAGGATCGTATCTTCTGACGAAAGATCGTCTTTGTGAAGTTCTTGTACCTGGATACTGTACAATCTACACCCGAGACAAGCACAAATACAGATATAAGTATGTGGTACTTCAGTGCGGTACTACTTTCTGGCTGATACTATTGTACGATGTACAATATAACAACTATGGAAGACCATCAGATTACAAGATGGAACTGTTGTCCACCTGGAAGGACTACAGTAAATCTCGAGAAGTACTCAAACTGACCGAAATTTCGTTCATGTATGGCACGCTCATTCAGCAGAAAAAGAACGAGACTTATCACGAGTTCATCAAGTCGAATGTACCTAGGATGATTGCAGCTATACAGTCAAACAATCTTTCAACCACACAAAACTTGAACGGTTACGAAGTAAGTAAGTCTTGCAAGAATAAATGGATCAGTGAGATCAGGACAATTCCTATCTTGACAGCTTGTGGTATCGCTGACATTATCGACCCTGTTTCAATATTTACTGCCATTGAAGAACACTTTTCATTACTTAAGACAGAATCTGAACGCATTGATCCTATCGGCGCAACAAATGATGATAAGATTGAAATGCATGGATTTGATACTAAGACATCATTCAGAGGAAGGCAGAAAGGAACGGCTGTATGAAAATACGAAAGTTACAGTTATTGATAAACCCTAATTTGAAAGTACGAATCAATGATCCGGACAGCATAGCATCTTGGGAAGGTAAGAGTGGCGAGATTCCATACAAGTATCTTGCACGAAAGATATTTGCATTGAACCCAATTCATATCCCATTGGATTATCGTAAGGAATATGAAGATTGCTTAGATGTATGGATTGAAGCTGAAGATAGAGGTAATAATGAATGAAACAAAGGCTTGCAGCAATTCTAATTTCACTGTGTGTAGTATTACTGTCTGGGTGTAGTAAGGGTATCACAGATGGAGAAGTATACGATAAAGAATTTGTTCCTGAAAAATCTTGGGTACAAATAATTCCGATAGTGCATTACACTGGTAAATACTCTTGGACGCAGATGGTTCCTATCTGGCATCATCATCCGGACGAGTACATCATCCGTATTCGTAAGTATAATGAATCTGACAATAAGTATGTAACAAATCGGTTCTACACAGATAAAGATACTTTTGACAAGTGTGAAATAGGTGATTGGTTTGAATACAATTCTGAACGAGATTTGATAGATGAACCTTTAACCAAAGAACAAACAGATGAACAGTGATAACTGAGGGGATTAAGAAATGGATATTTATGTTGAGGGGTACGAATACGAAGAACTACATATAGGTGATAAAGTTATGATAGTTGTAGATTATCAATATGATGATTATTGCAAACGTAGACTTGGTGAGATTGGTGAGATTGTTGAAATTGATCCAGGAGATACATGGGCATATCGTGTAGAGTTCTCAGATGGTGAATGTAATTGGTTTAAGCGATACATTTTAAAACACATATCTTAGGTGCAAGATGTGGATGATAAAGGGGATTGATAATGAGTCTATTTGAACAACCGCACGAACTATTCTTTTATAGAGGAAATGTAATGGATATGCAGGGCTATCCGATGAAAGAGAAGAATTTTAACTTCATAGTTGATCTGATAGACTTGTATATTGATTTAGTAGAAGAACTAACTGAATTTTCGAATAACATAAGTGCAGACTAGGATGTTCTGCACTTTTTGAATCCAAAAATCGTTAAAATACTTAGAGATTGATATTGTAATAATTTCTGTGAAAGGTTTGGTGTAAATGATGAGATATTTTGAACTTAAAGATAAAGTAAATGAAATTTCTGAATTAATGTATAATTCAGGATATGAAAATGGTAGATCTGATGCACTTAAATGGAATAAAAATTTCGCAGAATATACAGGTGATTGTAAAATTCAATATCATCGTGGTATCAATGATGCTTGGGAATTGGTAAGAAAAGTATTCCATATGTTACCGAATGAACGTGAAAGTTGTTTCGGATGTTTGGATTTAAATACTTCGAAAGGTATTGGGATAATAACACATAATACGTATGATGAAGTCGTATCAAAAATAACTGCATATGAGGAATTAAAGGATTCGATTAAAGTTGGCTCTGAAGTAATTTACTATGGCGAACCATACATTATAACAAAACGATCTAATGATGGCAGTGGTGATACATTGTGGCTACTAAATGCTACTGGCGGTTCTTTATTGAGAGTTTCGCCAGATTCTGTAAAACCGACTGGCAGATACTTTGAACAGGTAGTAGAGATGTTGGAGGCATTAAATGAATCTGTGGAAGAAAGTGACACCGATTCCAATTGAATATAATGATTGCATATATTTGTTTGAATGTACTGTGTGTCATAGACAAGTTACCTATTTAGGAATGAGAAAAAATACCCACCTTGGGATTGTCTTAACTGTGATTCGAAAGTGAGAAAATTACATGAACCATAGACCAATAAATAAAACAAAGAAATCAAATAGACGTTGCGCAAATTGTCAATACTGGGATGGTTACGGTTTCGGATGGACTTCGAATTGTGTAAATCCTGAATCTAAGTGGTGTGACAATAAACGTCAATATTTTCATTGTTGTAGAAATTTTGAATGGAGTAGTAGGAAAGATTATATAGGTGAATAGTATGGGTGATTTGATAAATCGAGAATCAGTAATTAACTTGCTTTATAACGAAACACAGGAAATATCTATTTCCAGTGATGCAAGAAACGAACACACTGTAGCAGAAATAAATGTAGATGATTTGAAAGCCTTACCGTCTGTAGAACCAGAACGAAATTCTGGAAAATGGGTATGGAATACACACATTGGCGAATATGAATGTTCGGAGTGTGGGTGCAGTCCAGTCTATGAGCGATATACACCGGATGCAGACGAAATTGTTAAATATAGGTTTTGCAGATGGTGCGGATCGATTATGGAAGGGTCTAAGCTGATGTGATAATTCTATAAATATGTAATGATTTCTGTTGACAAATTTATATATCCTGTTGTATAATATACATATCTTGATTAGAAAGTAGGTACAATATACTATGGCTAAATATTATGCGATAGGAGATGCAGCTAAACTTATTGGTGTAACTGTTCAGACACTTAGAGATTGGGATAAGAAAGACAAATTGAAACCCCATCATGTTGCTGAATCTGGATTTCGGTATTATTCTCAAGATCAGATAAATCAAGTGATTGGGATTCGTACAAACAATATTCAGAAACATGTCATTGGTTATTGTCGTGTAAGCAGTGCAAAGCAGAAAGATGATTTAGACAGGCAGATAGAAAATATGACTATGTATCTTACTGCACAAGGTCATCCGTTTGAAATTATATCAGATATAGGATCTGGTATAAATTACAATAAGAAGGGATTGCAAGAACTTATTCGACAGATAACTATGAACCAAGTATCTAAGGTAGTTGTATTATATAAAGACAGATTACTTCGATTTGGGTTTGAACTTATTGAATATGTTGCAAGTTTACATGGTTGTGATATTGAGGTAGTAGATACTACGGAGAAGACAGAGCAACAAGAGCTTGTAGAAGATTTAGTTCAAATTATAACTGCATTTAGTTGCAAACTTCGAGGTAAGCTGGCAAACAAAACCCGCAAGATGATAAAGGAGTTGACAGAAGATGAAGTACAAAGCGATCAAAGTGATGTTGCTTCCGAATAACTGGCAGAAATCCAGATTATTCCAATTTGCTGGTGCATCAAGGTTCGCTTATAATTGGGCTTTACACAAGGAAATGGAAAGTCTTAATTCAGGAAATTGGTTTATTTCAGACAGTGTACTACGTAAGGAGTTTACAAAACTGAGAAATTCAGAAGAATATTCTTGGCTGCAGTCGATATCTAATAATGTTACAAAACAAGCAATAAAGGATCTTGTAAAATCATATATTAGATACTTCAATCTACGAAAATCTGAAAATTATAAACCATATACGAAAAAGCAGATTGAACATGCGAAACGAATTGGTAAACAACTTACTGAATATGATAAGCAAGGACATCCGAAATATAAAAGCCGGAAGAATCATACAGATTGTGGTTTCTTCCAAGATAATTTTAAGATCCAATTTACAGATTCAACTGTTCGTATAGAAAAATTATGTGATTCTGGAAATCGTTCAAGACGGAATGTGAAGTGTAATGTTCGACTTGCGGAAGTTGGTAGGATTCCGATATTGGCATCTTATATGAATCCTAGAATAACTTTCGATGGATTGCATTGGTGGGTATCTGTCGTTGTTGAGGATAGTACGGATGTTACGAAATATGTGCCAGAATCTGATGGTATAGGACTTGATGTAGGAATTAAAGATTTTGCTATATTAAGTGATTCTACGAAGTATGCTAATATAAACAAATCTTCTAAAATCCGTAGATTAGAGAAACGTAAACGTAGATTACAGAAATCTATATCGAGAAAATATGTAAGTAATAGGAAAGGAGGAAGTTACCAAAAGACTAATAATATTATAAAGTCTGAAAAGTCTTTATTGAAACTTAATAAACGATTACGCAATATCCGTAGAAATCAACGAAGTCATATTGTTAGTGATATTATAAACCGAAAACCAAGGTTTATATGTATAGAAGATTTGAACATATCCGGTATGATGAAAAATAAACATTTGTCTAAATCTGTTCAGAATCAAGGATTTTATGACTTCAGAAGACTTCTTGAGTATAACTCAGATAAGTATAATATTCCGCTAATAGTTGCAAATAGATGGTATCCATCTTCAAAAACATGTAATTGCTGTGGAACGATTAAAAAAGATTTAAAATTATCTGACAGAATATTCAGATGTGATTGCGGATATTCAGAAGATAGGGATGTAAATGCTGCGAAGAACCTAAAATCTTATGGTGAACTTCATTTAGTATAATTAAATGCTGATAATCATATCCTACCGAGCGTTAATCGGGAAGTTAAGCCTGTGGAGAGTTATATCAAACGAAAGTAGCTTTGGCAAAATCGGATTCAATGAAACAGGAACAAAACATAAAGATTTTTAGAAATTTATAATCTTTTGTAAGTTTTTGGTAACGGAACCAATACACCGGATATTTCAGAACGGAGTTAATTTCATTATGGGTGACATTGTAGAATTCGAAAGTAATTTGCCACATGAAGTGTCAGAAGTAATCTGTCTAAAATGCTTGAAACGATGGATAGCAGTATATCCAAGCGGAACATGGTTAAAAGATCTACATTGTAAATGCGGTGAAACTGGTTATGTGATAAATACAGGACAACTTATTGATTTAGAGGATGAAGAATAGTATGAGACAATATAAAGTAGTTAGGTCATATGGTGAGGGTGGAGTTAAAACAATGGAGTTACAAGAAGCATTTGATTCTGGATACGAATTTTTACGCGCTTCCGAATATGTACCTCCAACCATACACGGCAGCACCTTAAGATATGGTTACATAGAGTACATATTGGTTAAGGAGATCCTAAATGAGAAAGAAGAAAGTAATTAAAATCTTAAAGAATGAATTGTGTAATACTAACGAACTCTTACAGTTCAACAGTATGAAATGAAGATAGTTGACGTAGTAAAGAATATGGATCTTTGGGAGATGCGATGAGAACCGATATGGCAAAGATAATAGATTCTATAACAGCAGTTATGCCTTGTGAATCCTGTCCATATCCATGTGAGACAACATGTAATAGCAGTAAGGCAAATTGTAATAGACATTGGTTCAGTATACTATCCAATATGAATATGGAGTCATTGGATATAGTAAGTGATAATCTATTTTGTATGTTTGCTGGAGGGGAGGAGGATTTTCATGAATAACCGGCAGAAACTAAAGAAGTTAAAACGTGCAAATGAATTCATGTATAATATCATAACTAATTCAGAGAGAATGAAACAACTGTATGATGCTTACAATTCTCAGATCCGGAATGCTGTTCATACAACTATGCACTTTCAAGAGTTTAGATGCAAACGGAATATACATGATGTACTTGATTTTTGCCCAAGGGATGAAGCTATCGAATACTGTAAGGCCGATCTTGAACATACAATGTTGAATCAGATTAAACCGATGATTCATTTTACTACATATGGCGATATAGTTGAAGCAAGTATATTTATAGGGGAGAACGGGAATGAGATTGGTAATTGATATACCGGAATGGAAGTATAAGTCCATATGTGAAGGAATAGAAGCATCCAAAAGGTGCGGTGTTGTCGGAATGGACCCAACTATTCACAGAGCAATCTATAATGGCACACCACTGCCAAAATGTCACGGCAGATTAGTAGACATCAGTAAGATAGATGAAGATAGGATGGAACAGGATAACCCTATAATATATCTAACAATAGATGGACAATACATAGAAGCAATTAGTCTTGACTATCTTAATGATTTACCAGCAATCATAGAAGCAGAAGAGGGCGGTGAGAAATAAATGCAGATGATAATTGATATACCGGAAGAAATGTATATTGATATAAAAGAAGAGGTTAGAACAAAAGTCAACACTTTTGAGCATATACCATTTTTACATGAAGTAATTAGTGTTGGCACACCACTTCCAAAAGGACACGGAAGATTGATTGATACAAATGAGATAACAGCATTTAGAGAATTAGAGTGTAATGGCCACAATGTTGAAAGCCTCGATGAATTTACAACAATTATAGAAGCAGATACAGAAAGTGAGGAAGTAGATCAATGAAATGTCCGATATGTGGGGCGGAATTGGAAAGCGAATCATATAGGAATATGCCACCAATAGGCGTAAAGACCTATCAATCCTGTGTTTATTGTCCTAATGGGGATTTTGGAACAGATTACTATGCGCAGCCATCAAAATTGTTTGCAGAACTCCAAAGTGCAGGTTTGTTTTTACAAAATAATGGGGTGTAGAAGTATGCGGATAGTAATTGATATAGACGAAGAAGATTATAAGCGAATACAAGACATTCCTGATGTATTTAATAGTCTTACATCAAGAACATATTCAGTCATAAGAAATGGTACACCACTTCAAAATTGGCATGGGAGATTGATAATATTGTCCGAAGATAAGTTAAAGGAAAATCAAATAAATTTAGATTGGTCTTGTCAAAAATGGATAAGTGAAGTTGGTTTATCTAATGCCACAGTAAAAATCATAGAAGAAGATACAGAAAGCGAGTGATAAGGGATGAGTACAAAGGAATTGTCACAAATAAAAGAAAAAGACGTGATTTATGACCAATCAGCAGGAATAGCCTATAATGTAATTAAAATATGTAAAAGCGGAATACTCACTTATTGGAAATGGGATAATATTTACGGTAAATTTACTGAAAATAAATACTTTAAATACGAAGAATTACTATGCAAAGATATGATACTTATGTGAAGTAAAATCATAAACAGAAAGCGAGGTGCAGGATGCAGATTGTAATTGACATACCGGAAGAAACTTATAAAGCAACTTGTAACGGATGTATGTTGCCACCAGATGTTGAGAATGTAGTGCAAGGGATTAAGAACGGTACATCATTCCCAAGAGATGCAACTAACGGAGATATATTTAAAGCAATGTTTTCTGATTTAACGATATATGACAATCGAGATAATAAAGATTATCCATATGTCGATGTAATTATTGATGAACACGATAGCACTTGTTATCCAAAGGATTGGTGGAACACACCATACAAGAGGGGAGAGGAAGATGCACATAGTAATTGATATACCGGAAAAGTTATTTAATATCGCAAAAGATGGGATGCTTAATGAGATTCAATCTATGTTTATTTGTGGAAGTGTTACTCAAGGCATACCCCTCCCAAAAGGTCACGGCAGATTGATTGATGAAAACTACTTATTATGTATTTTGCAGTGTGAAGAATATGAAACTTGTACTTGGGGAAATTGTGAAGATTGTAATAGAGAGAAATGTGTTAAACGACATAATTTGCCAGAAGTTCCGGCAATTATAGAAGCAGATAAAGGAGGAATAGAATTGTAAATTATGGCAAATATAGAGTTGGTTATTAAAATACCCGAGGAAATATATCAGCATTATAAAAGAATATGGCAAAAAAGAAGAGGTTCTATACCAGAGTCTTGTATAGCATTCGGCACACCACTACCTAAAGGTCATGGAAGATTGATTGACGCAGACAAATTAGTACCCGATTGTCGAATAGATTCTGTGTATTATGATGACGATGAGCATAATGTATTTACTGCTATAGGGATTACACAAATAGAATGTGCTGACACAATCATAGAAGCAGATAAGACAGAAAGTGAGGAAGTATGCATCCAACAGAAAGACAAGTTAAATATGCCAAGTATTTAGCACAAAGGATGTGTGTCGAGCTGCCTAAAGAGAATACAAAACAGGCATATTCAGATTTTATATCAAAGTGGAAACCTATTGTAAAGCATGAGGATGATGGGATGAATGAACCCGATACGTGGCAGATGAAGTATGAATAAACAGGAGCGAGGAATAAAATGGGAATCTATATCGAAGATAGTAAAACACATACAGTTCGGCACTATTGCACAAGTCCTAAAATTGAAAAAGCAATAGAAACTTTGCTTAGATCCGATGATGAATTGGTTTACAGTGAAACACATGTAGGATATGTCATAAAACTTACCTATGAAAGTGAGGATAACGCTGATGAATGTAACTTGTGAAGTAAATGATTATTCTAATCCAGCACAACCAAAAATCAAAGTACACAATGCGTGGTGTTATTCAGATACAATGGTTGAATTGGAAGTTGAAGGAAAACGATATACAATAAAAGGAATTGAATTGATAGGGGCAATAAATAAGTGCTTATTAAATTACGAAGAAAAGTGAGGATAAGACATGACTGAGATAGTATCAAAGCCATTTGATTGGAATGACAATATGTCAGAAATAGCACAAGAGGACTTTTCCATGATCCAGAAAAACCTACCATACGGAACGGCAACATCTATCAGTTTAGCACTTGCCAAGTTGGAATTATTGGAAAAGCAAGGGTGCAAGGTTGAATTTCCGGAAAGCGAGGATAAGGAATGACAAGGGGTTTTGATCCAGTATGTACCAATGACGAAGCACGAGACTATTTCAAAAGGTGTGGTTTAACATATAACGATATTACTGAGGGTGATATCCTGTCACTTGTATTGATGATTAACAGGGAATTAAAGAAGTCAAACAAGGTTGGCGAAACATCTGTAAATACAATGTCTTTAAGTAAGAAGATTGATATGAGGAAGAATACGAACGGAACAATTTTGAATTGTTATCTGTACCTTAATTCCCATTATTTCACAAGAAGAGAAGCTATTTCGTTTAACACAGATGGGTTTATCGGATTTGCAGGTTGGGCAGATGATGGAAACTTGAATCCGTTAAGAAGGGCGTTTTTATCGTGGTGTGATGAATTGAAGTCAGAAGGAAGGGATAGTGAATGACAAGAGAAGAAGCAATAAATCAATTAAAAGATTTCATTATACTGCACCGAGGAGAACATGGATGGGATGTTAGCACGTTAAATGCACTTGATATGGCAATCAAAGCACTTGAGTCTAAAGATGTGCTTGACAAGATAAGCGCCGAGATAATAGAGAAGTTTGGAAATTGTAGTATCTGCGATTGGTTTGAGGATTATGATTATGAGGAAAATGATATATCAGAGTATCGGTCAGTAGGTGATATATCAGACATTATTGAGATTATCAACAAGTACAAGGCAGGAAGCGAGGAATAAGTCATGGATGAAATACTAAATATAATCCACAAAACAATATATCAATTCTTCGATGTTTGCGAGGATGATGAAGAAGCGCCTCTATCTGATAAGGACAAACTTCTGTTAGAAGTCAACAAGGCAATCTGCAACAATCTAAAGGCATTGGAGCAAGAGCCTTGTGAAGATTGTATAAGCAGACAGGCTGTGCTTGACTTATTCGCAGAGAAATGTGATGCAGTAAGACCATATCACGAAGTATGGCAAGAGGTTAAAAAGTTATCATCTGTCAAGCCAGAGAAGTGTAGCGATTGTATCAGCAGAGCATACATAGAGTCGATTGTCGAGGAGTTGGAAAATATCTGTGTAAACAGTGATGAACATATATTGTCATTATTATCAAATATCAAAAATGCTCCATCCATCACACCACAGCCGGAGAGGTGCGAAGATTGTATCAGTCGCAGAGCAATCATCGGCAAGTGTGAGGATACAGCTAAGGCAACAAGTGATATTGGAGAAATGAATACTGGATTTATCATGGCTCTTGATTTTATTGCTGATTATGCGAAACATATGCCATCTGTTGAGTCAGAGCGAAAGCCGGGGAAGTGGATTGATAAGGGTATTATTGGAAATACAGAAGCCCATGATTTTATGTGTTCAGAATGTGGATGGCATGAGCCGGACTTCCCGGAGCGAATAATTGAATTGCATTATTGTACGAATTGTGGTGCAACTATGAAAGGTGGTGTTAATTGTAATGCTGAAGATTAGGAAGAAATTAGGTTTGTACGATTTACGAAAAGAAGGTGTCAAATGGGTTAGTAAGAATCTAGGTGATGAGTATGTATCGGAGTTCTGTGAAAATTATGATAACCTAAACCGTGGAATACCGATAGGTGGTGAAGCTGACACCATAGCATTTTTACGAATGATCGAACAGATAAAACAGGAAATGTGAGGTGGACGGATGATGTTTCCAAGAAGAGAAAATGCAACAAATGACGAACTCATATTGACCATCATTGAGATACAAGGCTGGTTGTCAAGATATGGTAGACCACATACTAATTGGCATGAGACGCTTAACGAAGTAATTAATCGGCTTGAAAAACAGAAAGCTATCTCTGAACTACAACCACCTACAGATGACTGGGGAAGTTATGCAGATCGGTTATATGACTTGGCTTATTTAAGTGGATATAATGATGGATTGATTGCGAAAGGAAATGCGGATAATAATGTATGAAGTTATTTTAGTTACATTGCTCGTCATAGGTATAGTTGGATTGATTTTTCTACTATGTTTCCCTGTCTATCTGTTGATTAAGGAAGAACGCAGGTATCAGAAACAGAAGTGGGAATACTACGATGAAACGATTAAGATCCTTAAAGATACGATAGAATTATACAATTCTATGATAGAACAGGGGAAGAAGAATGGAAATAATTAAAGAAATTAACTACGATTGGGTGTGGAAAGTTGGATTGATTCTACTTATCATCGGACTCGTGCTACTAATAATAGATATTATAAAAGATTATGGTTGGCTCTCTACGATTGGTATTCCCATATTAGCAGTCGGTGCTGTTGCATTTGCAGTAGGACTCGCACAACTTAGAAACAGTCATACATTTCGGGTGATATTTAATGATACATATACAGTTCAAGAATTATCAGAACAGTGTGACTACATTGAATACGAACACGATTATGGTACATGGCTAATACGATTCAAGGAGGAAAATCATGAAACTGATTGATGCAGATTATCTTAAACGAGATTTACTAAATAATGCATTTGATAATATTAAGATGCATGAAATTATTGATAATCAGCCAGAATTGACATTAGTTGATCCGTCAATAATAGTACCAACTACATTCGTATCTTCCGTATCCAGTATCCCTTGGAAGAAAGTTAGAAAGCTAGTAAATGATTCTATAGCAGCAGGTGCTAATGTTGATATTAGTTGCGATGCTGACGGATCATGGAACGTAGCGATATATCCGCCAGAGAAACATGAATCTATCCCTGTTCCTATTGGTAATACTATCTATGCAAACAAGACCCATGGTCTCCCTATCCATCCTCCTAGGAATTCTATAAGCGGATAGATGAAGATACGGATAAAATATTTTATTGGAGGGACATATGAATGTTTTAATACTTCTATCTATGATATTTCTACATATTGTAGATGACTACTATTTACAAGGTATATTGGCCAGCATGAAACAAAAAGATTGGTGGAAAGAAAATGCACCAGATCCGTTGTACAAGCATGATTATATCGTCGCATTGATAGAGCACGCTTTTAGTTGGACATTTATGATTATGCTGCCAATTACCGTAACAATGATTATACAGAACAATTATATTAACACAATTTATATAACATATTTTATTATGAATTGGATATTACATACAGTAATAGATCATTTAAAAGCTAATAAAAAAACAATTAACTTAGTCGTAGATCAAAGTTGTCATATTCTTCAAATTGTAGTTACTTGGATTGCGCTTGTTTATAAAATATTATAGAACAAAGTTTGATGGGGGTGTATATGTTATCCAAAGAAAATATAAATAAACTCTGTATGACCGGAATATATGAGTGTAAACCTGTACTCAGTTGGATAGAATCTTGGAGAAGAAACGATCCATATCATTGTATCAATTGGACTTTTAAAATTGCGGCATATGAGGATCATAATAAATATTACATGCATGACACATATTGGTCTGGTGGTAGCGGTCTTAGTATTGAATTAACAGACGATAATTTTGATAAATTCAAGTTATTATTTGATATGAATGATGTTCGTAAAGTAAGTCCACCTGATTTTTATGACTACAATGAAGAAGATAGATGGCATGTTGCGTTAGATAGTGGTGGATATCAATTCAGTAAATATTATTATGTGCGGAAAGATGCAAAGAAAAATAAAGAGATTTTATTAGAAAGATTACAAAATGAACTTGAGCATTTAAAAAACCAAGTAAAATGGAAAGAAGATGAAATTAAAAAAGTATATGAGAATTATTAAAACAAAAGAACAAGTTGAAAGAAAACGAAAAAATAGAATAGAAGAATAGTTTGATTGGAGAGCTTATGGAACAATTGTGTGAAAATTGTAGTCATTACAGAGGAACAATGAAGTTCTATGGAAAGGATTGTGTAACCTGTGAGCTGACAAATACTATCATGGTAAATGAAAGCGCCAAAAGCTGCGGGTTCTATAACAAAGATATGAGTGAAGAACGTATCTGCTTTAACTGTAAATATTTCCTTGGCGGTAGTGACTGGGGTTTGGCGTGTGCAAAACATTACCACAATCTGCCAAAAGCGCTATCAGAAATGTGTGAAGATGGAGAGTGGAAAGATGTTAATAACTAGCCAAAACTGACACATTAAGTACAATATTGCCAGTTAATGTGTCAGATTTGTCCATAATGTACTGACTATGTAGATTAAATAAAAGTAACTTTTGATGGAGGGGTACTGTGGAATTACATATTTCAGAAGAACATAATGTCATAGGAATCAAGGATGCCGACGAATTCCTTGATTGCCGAGAAGATATGATATGCTACAATGAGCATTTCTGCGAATGCCGTGACTGCGATGAGTGCAGTTTTCACGATACTATTTGACCACAACTACAATTTAGGCATCAACATCACCTTATTTATCTATATAGGCGAGAAAGAAGTTGATGCTGCATGTTTATAGACGAAGACTACTGGTACTCACTGAATGTTGATGAATTAACTGATTGCATTGACATAAGTGAGTTGTTTGTATATGAGGTGGAAGTAAATGACAAATTGGCAAAGTATCTTAGAAAAATCGAATCAACCAGAGATTGTGAAATTACCGGATAATCTGAAACATGGCATGACTATGGAGAATTGGGCATTGTATTTTGGATATCCAATTCCGGAATCTTCATACATCTCCAAAGATGGTTTTATACATGTTGGAGGCGACTATGACAAATTACGAATACTTATGCAATGCAATCAAGTGTGGTGATAAAGATAAATTTTTAGAATGGTTAGAAGAATATAGCATGTTCTTTGATCCAGGTGGGTGGTTTGATGATGATAACGTGACAACAGAATTTCTTAATAAAGAATGGAAGCCTGTTCAGATTACAGCAGATGAAGAGAAATGTCAAACATGCGCATTCATATCTTCACCAGATAATGAACACCCAATATGTGTTCTAAGATCAAAACATGCAGCTGAATGTAAGGATGATTCATACGACATAGATCATTATAGGCACGTAGTTAACTAACACCTTTTATATTACTATAATCAGGATATTGGGGAATAATAATGCAAATGACACTACCAGAACTTATCATGGCATCTACAATCCTGACATGGATTGTACTATCAACTGCATATAGAATTAGAAGTAACCAGAAGATTTTCAGAAAATTAGATGAGATCAAGAAATTACTTGAGAAAGAGGAAGAGCCGAAGAATAAAACAACTTCGGCTGATTGGACTGTAAAACTTGTAAAGTTCGATCCTAATGAGGACAATGATGAATGAAAATAATCTTATGCGTAATCCTTGGATTAGTTGCAATTACTTCCATAGCATTTCTGTTTATCCTATGGTATATTCATAGACAACACAAAAATTTAGAAGATTACAAAGTAATAAATTATACTGAATCATCCGATGATTTAGATACGATAGAGGGTAAGTGAGGAAGTATACATGGCTCAGGTTAATTCAATTTTGTGCACAGGCGGAGCAAAGTTTCTAAATAAAATATATGGTGCTTGTACCGATGGAACTAACGGAACAACAAAATATATGCGCCAAGATGGTACTTGGCAAGTTCCTCCAAATGATCAATTTACATTAGGTATAAGCGGAACTCAGCAAATTGTGTTGTCTAAGAATGGAACAGCACAGACACCTATTACTGTTCCATATGCTACAACAGCCGGATCTGCTACACCAACTTCACATACTCATGGTAATATACAAAATGGTGGTACATTACAGACAACAGATGTTGCAATAGCAAGCGGAGATAAGTTAGTTATTACGGATAGCTCAGACAGTAGTAAGGTTGCTAGGTCATCATTAGCATTTAGCGCAGCAGTATCATCTCAATCCCAAAGCACTAAATTTCTGAGAGAAGATGGTAGCTGGGCTGCACCAAGCTATACAACAAATACTAACACAACCTACACATTTGAAAACGGAACAAATTGCTTCTATGTAACACCATCTGGGGGTTCAAAACAAACTGTAACAGTTACACCATCAATTACAAACAACGTAGTAAGCAATGGGACGAGTACAAGTGGATACTTAGCAAAATTTAGTGCAGCAAATACAGTAACAAACGGCCCACAGTTAGGGTCATCCACAACAACATTTCTTAGGAATGATGGATCGTGGGCTGTACCAAGTTACCCTACGGTAAATAACGGTACACTTACAATAAGTAGAAATGGTGTAAGTGTAGGTACATTTACTGCAAATCAAAGTAGTGCAGCAAGTGCTAATATTAACTGCATTACATCGGTTTCCGCTAGTGGTAAGGGTATAGAATCGGCTGATGTAGAAAGCACTGGTGGGGATCATCAAGTTAGTATTGGGTTGAAACTGAAATCAGATACAGCTTCTACATTGGATTCTACTGCGATGGGTTCCACAAGTAGTAGACAATATGCAGTTGGACTTGATAAATCTGGGTATTTATCCGTAAATATTCCTTGGTCGGATAACAATAACGCAGTAACCCAAACTGCAACTAGCACAAACGCAAACTACGAAGTTTTGTTCTCTGCAACTGCTGATAACACAACCAGAACAGAGGGTGCAAGAAAATATTCTAATCTTACATTTAATCCATCTACAGGAACACTCACATCTACAATTTTAACATCTGGTACAGTTAACGCAGATACCGCAAACATTACCGAAGATAATGTTGGAAACTTAATTGTAACAGGTGCAGCCAGATTCTTAAATACTATCAATGGAAGTGTTTCTGGTACTTCCGCAAATGTAACAGGTACTGTTGCTGTAGCAAATGGCGGTACGGGAGCTACGACTGCTGCAAATGCTAGAACAAATCTAGGACTTGGTAGTGCTGCAACAAGAGACGTTACAGATGTCTACGCTTCTGGTGGAACTGATGTTACAACTGGTAAGGCTATAACTGACGCATTAGGGACTCTTGCCGGATCTATATCTGGATCTGCTGCGGCAAATAGAACACTTACTGTATTTTATCAAACAGGCGGTAGAGTCACTGCTACATTTAGTAACATAAGCATAACAAAATCTCAAGTAAGCGATTTTTCACATACTCACGGAAATATTACTAATGGTGGATAGATAACTTCTGATACGGCAATAGCAAATGGTGCTAAGATTGTAATTACAGATACTTCTACTAATCCAAAAGTAGCAAGGTCTCCTATTACATTTGATAATTCTACTACTAATCAATGTCTTACAAAGAAAGGTACCTGGGCAACATTTACTGCAAATACGGGAACTGTAACTGGTACTGGAACAAGTGGATATCTTGCTAAGTGGAATGGTACTAGTTCTATTACAAAAGGCCCGCAATTAGGATCTGATACTACTACGTTCCTTCGGAATGATGGCACTTGGGTTACTCCAACATATACAGACACTAAAGTAACTCAAGATCCACTTGAATATTCATATGCTACAGATGAATTTCACGAATTACTTATCAGTAAATCTGCTGGAGGCTCGACTGAAACATATTCTGTGTATAAGGCATACACTGTTAAATTTAATCCAAAAACTATGTCTTTTGTTGTCGGTTCTGCCGCTATTGGCAGCACAGTTGGCAATTTTGCAACTATATTAGGAACTCTTTGTACTGCAAGTGATTGGGCATCTCATGCAGAAGGAACTGAAACAACTGCAAGCGGATCGGCAGCACATTCCGAAGGTTCTAATACAACTGCAAGTGATTGGGCATCTCATGCAGAGGGCTATGGCACAACTGCAAATCATGCATACCAACATGTCTTTGGACAATATAATATTGTTGATAACTCATCTGCTGCATCTACTAGCCGTGGAAATTATATTGAAGTAGTCGGTAATGGAACAGCATCTAACGCATTATCTAATGCTCGTACATTAGATTGGTCAGGTAATGAAACAATAGCAGGTAATTTAACACTTAGTGGTTCTTCAAGCGACATATTATTTACTGGCACTCATAAATGGGATGGTATCAATAAATCTTTAAATACTACTTTAGGTGCTAAACTCAATAAGTCTGGTGATGAAATAACTGGCACACTTTATAGTCAAACAAGTGGGGCTAACTTTGAAGTATATAGTCCTTCTTGGGAGATAACTGAAATGGGGCATAAAATGCGCTTTACCGCAACAGATACTCCTCGTTCAGGCATTTATGATATGATGGCTGGTCAATGGGCTTTTTGGAAAGATGCAGATGGATATTATAGAATAGGTCCAAATGGATATGCTGTACAAGTACGCCCTCAAGCTAAAGGAACTACTACATATAATTTAGCTTGTGGAATAATAATTGGTTACAGATATACTGCATCCGCTACAACTGCTACTGTTGCTTATGTATCTCAATGGACAGATGGATCCAGTGACAATGTGATATATCAACACCATGTAAACACTATAAATGTATCTATTTATACTGGAGGAACTTCTATTCAGGTACAAAATAACACCAATGGCAATATACAAGTAATTATGATTGGTAGATTCCGTGACGCATAAATAAGGAGAATTGCATGTATACAATATACTTTACAAATGACTTATATATTAGTCATTGTATTAAACAGGGAAGTATGTACTATTCTACAGAAGAGTTTAATACCAACTTAATCAATGACAAATTTTTTGATGATATTAAAATCTATGATGAAGATACTAATGATATCATTGATGAACGACAAGGTACAATGTGCGAAACATTATTATTTGCAGATGAAGAGATCGAGCAAGGATATAAAACCAAATTCCAATTCTACTACCCTACAGAAGATCAACAAGCTGAAATGCAATTTAAAAATATTATTCAGTCAATATCATCAGACAACAACGATATTACAAATATTCAACTAGCACTTGTAGAATTATACGGCATGATAAGGGGGATGAAATAATGGCAGAAATATATGCATCACTAATAAAGAAGGGGTTGATGTCCTTAGATGATGTTCCACCGGAACTATATGATGATGTAAAAAGAATACTTGATGGAGAATAGTGTCAAAGTCCACTGAGTCAATGTACGATTCAGTGGACTTTTTATTTTGGAAAATCGTTATAATAGATGTAATAACTTATTTGCTAAGGAGATTAAATGAAGATAACAAAACCCGCTAATTCAGAAAATCCAAAAATCATTCAAAGAAAATTAGCTTTGGGTGAGTGCGAAAAATGTCCTTGTTGCGGAAGTAATCGAAGTCATTTGGATTCCCAACAATATACCTATACAAATACACATTTCTTTTGGAAAGAAACTTGGGAAGTTATGGAATTCACATGCCGTAAATGTGGATGCGAATTTGAAAGTGATCCATATGATTTTGATTCCAAGCCAAAAGATACATACATAATGTCTATCATTACAGGATTAACTGGTATTACTAGTTTTGCATCTGGTGTTGTTATGCTTGCAATTGATGCACAAGTACCTCGCATAGTCTGTAATATTGCTATGGGTGTAGGTATATGTTTTGGTATTCTATGTAGTGCTCTAAACATATTATATCGTAATGTGTATAAGAAACATACATTCTATAATGAGTTTACGCCAATAGAAAAACATATCTTAACTACAGAAGATTTTGAATCAAAATTAGATGTTTCTGATGATATATTAGATGATGGTGATTATTATGGAGATACAAATTGATTCAAACATTCCGAATAGTTTGCAGAATGATCAATATACTTGTGATGGAAGATGGTATCCGCAATATCGGAAACCTATTTCCGGTGTGATTATAAGTTTTGTTGATCGTGTTAATATTGAATTGGGGAGGAATAAATATGATGATTAGGTCAGATAATGTTGAATATAAATTTGATAAAATGGGTAAACTTATTGATGCTGATGAGTTGTTATCACATACAAAAGAGTTTGTCACTAAGAATAGTGATGGTTCTACATGTACAACCAGTTATATCGATCCTGTATTTGTGTTGGAAGCAGAAGATAAAACTCCAAAGATTCCTAAGAATCTGTCAGATTTTATAGAAGTGCATCGTACGAAAAAATCATTTTACTTAAATGTAAATCGTATTGAATATATATTTAGGCTTGATAATAGTATTTTTAAGACAAGAATTAAGCTGTCTGGTGGAAATACTGTAGATGTTGATGAATCTGTTGTGGAAATTATAGGGATGGTATAAAATTATGGCAATGGCATATAAGTGTGATAGATGTGGAAAACTATTTGAAAAAGATAAGAATTATGGCAAATATCAGAAAGCTGCATTCCAATTCAAAATATGGCGTATACAAGATGGTTCAAGATTACCGGATGTTACATTAGATTTATGTGAATCTTGTCAGTATAAATTGTTTAATTTTGTCCACAATTTACCTTTGGAGGAAATTGTTTAATTTTATCCATAATCTACCTTTGGAGGATGACATAGATGAATTCTGAAGAAGCGATGCGTAATTTTAAGCGGGAGTACTATAAAGCCTGTGCTAACGAATCGTGCAAAGATCCGGTATCTGCTGCACTATTTGAAACATGGTTACTATCAGTATATGGTTATAAGTACGATGTTTCATCATTTTCAGATGATGAAGTGGATATGGTTATAACCGGAAGGGGTAAGTCAAAATGATGTGTATAATAGAACATACTAATCTTGAAAGTGTCTGCAAATATCGTACTTCCAGATTTTCAGATAACCAAGTAGAGAACATCTGCATGATGCGAGAAGTAAACATTCCTTGTAGCATTGATAATTGTCCTCTTGTGAGCAAGTTGCACGAAGAAACTTAATATACTATGGAGAACATGGGGGATGTAAACATGACTGTAAAAGAAGTTTTAGAATTGTACGATAATTGGAACATTGGTGTAGTTGTAAATGATATGAACTTTTGCCGAATTGCCTATGGCACAGGCTTAGAAACTTATCATAATAAAGTTGTAAACGGACTTACTGTAAAGTCATTTGGATTCTATGACGGTGAATTCTGTATTCGTGTTGATAAGATTTTTGGAGAATAACCATGACCTATGATCTCTATTCTGATTTTGATATTGAAAAACACAAACAGACATATGTTAACTACCTCGAAGTAATTATAACTGAAGATGGTGTTGTGCATTATGCGGTTCCATCTCATCAAGAGTATCTTATACAACTTCTAATGTCTATGCGAAATCAAACACGAGATGAAGTATTTGCATCTTGTCCAGATGATTTCTATTTTGACGTGATTACTTGGCTTTGTAAAGAAACAAAGGCTATTGCTGTGTGGAATAGTTATGTCCAATGGTACACTATGAATGCTAATCAGATTAATACGCTTAAAGAACTTAGTTCAGCTGGAATTTATCATGGTGATGTTCCAAATAATATCCATGATACATCTGGGATGTCTGCATCTGTGTATTGATTTATATAATTGAGGAGAAGTAATAATGCATACTACATCGAATAATGCCGGAATTGGATTTGTCGGTGGATTACAATTATTATTCATTGCTTTAAAACTCTGTAAAGTAATAGATTGGTCATGGTGGTGGGTGCTTTCACCAATTTGGATAAGTACGATATTGTGTGTTGTACTTGTAGTTACTATTTTAATTCTGAAGAAATTCGGAAAATTGTAAAATGTATTGACAAAATATATTTAAATGTGTTAAATTGTACTTAAGGAGATATTATGATTACGTATAAACCTAAAGATTTTGCAAAATTGCTCGGTGTGTCCGTTAATACTTTACAGCGTTGGGATAGAAATGGAACTTTAATCGCATACCGGACACCTACAAATCGCAGGTATTACACAGAAGATCAATATTATTTAAAAAATACAGATGGGGTTCTTAGTGTAATATATGGTCTCCTTAAGTCCACAATATCTGATGCCGAAAAGCTCTCAGCAATCGAAACTGTTGTTATGGAAAATTTACACGAATCTGCATCTCAAACCACTTCTAAGGGGTGATTAGTATGAAAAAGTTTATTTCTGATGGTGTTTATGTATTCAATATTGATTGTATAATTGACCCATATGCACCATATATTGCGGCATCAGAATTTCATGGGATCCATATACCTGACGGTGAATTGATGTCAGGTATAAAGGGGGATATTCCATCTGAGCAGATGGTTGCAGATTATGAAGATTTTATCGAAGCAGTTGAAGACTTACTACAAGATTATTATGGATTGATTCTTGTATATAAGTCGAAATCTGTTGATTATTCCAAATATTATAATTTTCTTGCCTGTGATGAATCTGGAAATGCTTTATTCAAAATCAGACTTCGATTGCGAATATCCAACCATAACCCTAGACGTTCTAAAGAGTCACAGAAACATAAGAAAGAAGAAAAAGAATCCGAAAAGTTACTAAATTTATTGAATGGCAGACCAATACCTAAGGCATATCCAAAATCTATAATTGTTAACTCGACAGAGTTTAATTCCTATGAAGAAGCGTTTAAATATATAGATTCTGAAGTTGTTCGGTGGATAGATATTATGACTAAATAGCGCCTTATAAAAATCAACCTTATCTATGAATATAAAATATTTTTGAGGTAAATCATATGGCAACAAATATCTATAAAACAACATTAAAGGATTTAAAAGATTTTTATAAAGACGACATTATAATGTCCTACTTACTTGACAATTATGGGTTTGATACTTTCAATATTGGGAAAGAATTCGAAGGAAGTCTTATTGATGGTGATGGAACATTATATCTATTGATTACAGATTATAATCCGATTACGATTGATGGCGAACCTGTTGAATTTGTAGAGGATATATTGGTTGACTATCCGATTAAAACTTTAGCAGATAATGGATTCATCAGACCGATTACAGATAACATCATTAAGCGGAATTTATCTAAGTATGAAGTTGCTGACATCAATGTGGATCGTGTGCTTACTGATTTGGTGGAATCTGAAGGATATACATTTATAGAGGTTTTGGAAGCCGCAATTGATTTTGATTTGTTGGAACAGTACATCTAATTGTGCAACTATACAAAGTCCTGCATATTTATGCAGGACTTTTTTGATTATCAGAATCGTTACTATATATAGGAAAATACTGTAATTCTATTTATTTTGTTAGGTGGTGATTTCTATGATAAATATAAAGCAAAACAATAATGTTTATGAAGTATCATTTCCGTATGATGCAGGGATTGTTGATATTGTTAAGTCTGTTCCTGGGAAATGCTGGCTGCCAAATGCTAAGATGTGGACAATTCCAAAGGAACATCTTGGTTTTCTTTTAAATGAATTGAAAGGTACAAGGTATGAACCACTTATCAATATTGTTTCTGATGAACATATCAATGAAAACGCAGATATTGATAAGACAACTGAAATACCGGATATTGATCTTACAGATGTTCCATTTTACGTTCAGGAAGGTTCAAAGCCATTTTCCCATCAGTTAGATTTTATGAAGTGGTGTATTGCAAGAGAACAGTCAGATAACTTGAATGGGTTTCTTCTGGCCGATGAGATGGGATGTGGGAAATCCATAGAACTTATAAATCTTGCGATTTATAATAAAGAACATTATGGATTTAAGCACTGTCTAATTATATGTTGTACAAATTCTGCTAAGTATAACTGGATGGACGAAATCAGGAAACATACAAATGGTGAATACGAGCCATATCTTATTGGTAGCCGACTGAAGAAGTCTGGTGATGTAAAGTTTGATACAACAGGTAAAGATAAATGTAAAGATTTAATCACTTGGAAAAAATATAGTAAAGATTGTGAACAGGAACTTCCATATTTTATTATAATGAATATAGAAGCCTTGAGATATACAGAAGGTAGGCAGTACGCAATCGCAGATGCTATTATCAATAAAATCAATTCCGGTGAGATAAATATGATTGCATTGGATGAAATCCATAAAAATGCGTCTGCAAAATCTCAGCAGGGAAAGCAATTGCTTCGCATTAAGAAATATACAAAGCAGAACTGTATGTGGATACCTATGACAGGTACACCAATTACAAAGCAACCTATGGATGTATTTGTACCACTTCGGCTTTGTGAAGGACATACTGTGGAAAGTTATTATAAGTGGTGTCAATATTTTTGTATCTATGGCGGCTTTGGCGATCATGTTGTACTTGGGTATAGGAATATTCCAAGACTTAAAAATATACTTCAACACAATATGATTCGTAGATTAAAAGATGATGTGTTAGATCTTCCACCAAAGATTCATTATACGGAGTATGTGGAAAATACTCCGTATCAGCGGAAACTTTATACACAGGTTGCAAATGATATCATCAATAATAAAGATGAAATTATGCTTGCAGTAAATCCAATGACTAAGTTACTTAAACTTCGTCAGGTAAATGGTTCACCGGAATTGGTTGATACAGAAATTAGTCCGAATGACTCTGATTATCTTAAGAAAAATGCAAGGCTTGTACGGTTATTGGAACTTCTTGAAGAGGCACACGAACGTGGTGAAAAGACAGTTGTATTCTCAAATTGGGTAGAACCACTCCGAACCTTATATACTTTTATAAGTAAGAAATACAAGACGTGTGTATTTACAGGTACAATGTCTGCGCAGGATAGAGAAAAGCATAAGAAAACCTTTATCGAAAATCCCAATTATACAGTTCTTCTTGGGACCATTGGTGCGGCAGGTACAGCACATACTTTTACAGTCGCAAGGAATGTAATTTTCTATGACGTGCCTTGGAATCCTTCGGATAAGGAACAGGCAGAAGATCGCTGCCACCGGGCAGGAACAACGCAATCTGTAAATATATTTACTCTTGTAGCAAAAGACACAATTGACGATAAAGTGGAGCAGATTCTATCTACTAAGTCAGGCATATCAAAGTATATCGTAGATGGTAGAATAGATTTAAGTAGAAACCCAGAACTGTTTGACTTATTATTAGCCGGAGGAAAATAAAATGAAGAAATTTATTTATGCCGCAGATGGTGCAAAAGAAGATCAACTGAAAGAACTGATTGATTCTATTGGTGATGATTTTGATTATGCAATTGCAGGTATTGAGAAGTTGCATCGTGATGGTAATGATGGTATTGCTATGGAACAGGCACAAGCCCTTTCCGATACCCTTCAATCCGTAATTTCTGCAATTACAGAGCAAGTTTAGGTGGTGAATTATGAAACTGAATTCTTATGATGATTGGAGAGAACCAGATGAATATGATGGTTCTTCATGGGAACTTGTAGATAAGAAATCTGTTCAAGATTCTGATGGTTTTTATACAGATTACAGTCTGTATTATAATGAAGATGGTGATTTCTATGTCACAGTATTCGGTGATTCTGATATCTATAAGCCGGAAGATGGTGAATATGATATGGAATTTGATAACGAATCAGAAGCACTGGAATGGTTTAATTCCTATGAAGGATTTACGGATGATGCAGAAGGTAGATTCCATGTAGAAGGATATTATGATGCCAGATATGTAGGACTTGCCGATAGTTTTGAAACGGATGATTGGTCAGAAGCTACAGATATGGCACATGAGTTCCTATCTAATGGTGATTATACACTGATCTTCGATACAAAGACTGGTGGAGAAGTTCGATTAGATCCAGATGAGTACTTTGAGGATTTCAATGGTGAGTTTCCGGTCAGTGTAACGGATATTGATCCGAATTATTTTGATTAGGCGGTGATGGTATGAAAATATCTCATAGAACCATCACTGCATCAGACAATCATAAAATTGATTGGGATAAACTTTGGGAAATATCCGATAGATATACAGGTGATACACCATTATCCGGTAGTTGGGCTACAGAACTTGAACATGAACAGAAAGCAATTGCTGATGAACTTGGCGTATCTATGGATGAAGCAAAGCATCTTATGATTGAACATCTTGAAATACCATTGGATGCATTTAATCATCCACTTGCTGCATCTACAAAAATAGCTGCTGATGAAGAATTGGTAGAAGATTCCCCATCTAATATGGAAGTGATTGATATTGAACGACCTGATGAAGATGAGGAAAATGATCCATATATACTTGAACTTCGTGATGCGGTGATTGATAAGATTGTAGAACTACGTGAAGATATTATAGTACAATTTGATTCTGATGAGAAGAATTTGTACTTCACATTAACCGCTACAGATGATCTTGGATACTCTGACATTACGGTGTATGAAGTACCAAGAGATGATTTAGAGTATAATCCATTAGATGATATGAAATATATTATCGGGGAAATGGATGATTTCTTAGACTTAGAATAGGTAGGTATATTGAATGAAGATTACAAAGAGAACTATTACTGCATCTGAATATCTGTATGACAATCAACCGTATGACTGCTATTGGTATTTTACAAGACATGGTGTTGGTATCGGATCAATTCCGAAGGGTGCACAAGTGTATTATACACTTGAAGCCGATGGTGGTGAGTACTTCCTTACGGATAAACTTCTTACTACTAAGGCTCTAAATGACTATGAAATCAAAGAGCAAGCACCTAAAGGTATGACAAAGGAACTTACTGAGAAGTTATTCAACAACCTGTATGTAATTATTTGGGATAACGATGTTGTTACTTTCTATGAAACATATAGAGATATGGATAACGATTATAAAGAACAATCTGAAAATGGTTTATCCGGTCAAGTTATGAAAACATCTGAGTTCCTTGATAAGTGGGCAGAAAAGAATATGTAATATGGATAATCTATTAGGTAAAAAAGCAGAAGCGAAGATAAAAGAGTGGCTAAATCGACCTGAGGATGGCTACTCTTTTACTCGACTTTATGATCAGATGTCAGGCTATTATAAGACTAGCCGGAACATTTGTGATTTCATCTGCTATAAATATCCTAATTGCTACTACATAGAATCTAAAGAAACAAGTCACGATAGATTTGATTTTGATATGATTCAACCGCATCAGCACGATGGACTTTTAAAAGTTTCAAAAATTAAAGGATGCTATGGGCTGGTTATTGTACTATTTTCTACATACAAACGTGCGTTCGTATTAAAGATACAGGATATTGTTGATTTAGAAAACAGTGGACATAAATCATTAAATGTGCTAAAGGTACATAAGTGGGGCATTCCATACAAAGAGATACGGACAATACCAAGCAGAAAAGACTTATTAGATTATACTGGAGAACTGGAGGAATTAATTTAAATGACATATTCTGAAGCAATAACAGTTATAAAATCAGAATGTTATAGATTCAATCCTATGGACTTCGATGGAACTGTTAAGATAAATACAGCCTTAGATTTAGCAGTAGAGGCATTGAAACAAATGTCTGAACAGGAAGATTAACCTTATATACTATTGGATGGGATTAATTTCATCATCTGTGTCCTTCTCCAACTAGGAAGGGTCTAACACCACTCTCCCCCTGCAAGGTGTTAGGCTCTTCCTTATTTTTTGTATGTAAAACCTTTTATATTATCAAAATATAGTAGCGGAGGTGTTTGTTATGGGTTTTGGTATTGCTAGTGTAGCAAGTATAACTGTAATAGCATTTTTAGCTGGATACATTTGGAAGAATGTTACTGTATTGGACGATAAGTGGATTCCATGTGTATGTGGAACCCTTGGACTTATCCTTGGTATAGTTGCATATCTTATCAAGATTCCAGATTTCCCAGCAGAAGATATTATTACAGCCGCAGCAGTCGGTGTTGTATCCGGTTTTGCTGCAACAGGAATACATCAGATTCCAAAGCAACTTCTGAAAGGTTCCAATTCATCATCAGACGATTCTGATGATCCAGAGGAAGATGAACCTGTTGAAGAAGATGAATCTGATGATGAGGATGGACCTCAGTAAAACATACATATAATGGCATCATGAGGAGTGGATGGGTTTACCGTTTTGGTAGGCTCATCCATTTTGTGTATGGAAATCGTTATAATTTATGTATATAACCGATTGGATGATTGGAGTTCACTACTATGACAAGATCAGAAGCCTATAAAACTCTACTTGATGCACAAAAATATTTAAAGTATCAAGATTTGGAAAAGTTCCCACTCAAGGCTAAAAAACGATTACCGTTGGAAACATTAAAGGCTTTGGCTACATTAGAAGCTGCATTACAGGTTGATTATCAGATGTGTCCAACAAAACAGGTTATTGCATCTATGGAATGCTTGAAACGTAAAGATAAAACATCCAGAAGTGCATTAATCAATTCTACCATAGATGATTGTATCAAAACATTCAAGAATATTATGAAGGATGGTGTTGATAAATGATAAAACGGGAAGATTATTCAGACATGGCTAAATATGAAACCTTTACAAATTGGTTTCGCATTCATATTCCTACGAGAAATATTGTTGTGATTCCGATTGCAGATAAAAAGCATATGACAAGTATTCCAAAGTCCGCATTTACAGTAAAATTTGCGGATGAAAATGGGTACGCAGATGATTGGAGTAAGTTTGAAAAACGTCCAGAATTTCAATTCTATGTGTGGAAAGATTCCTTTGAAAATCAGGTTGATATGATTGATCGGTATGAACGGCTTTTACTAGCAACCACAATGATTATTGCTGAAGAAGATGATAAGAATCCAGATTCAATGATGGATTCTGTGTTTAGGTGCTTAGATTGGCTTAGAACTACTGATTTTTATAACTGTCCAGCATCTACACAGTACCATGATAACTTTGTTGGTGGACTCTTACTGCATACACTGAAAGTTGCAAATAGATGCATAGACCTTTGTGGTGCTAAATTATTTGGTAATGAAGTAAGTGTTGCAAGAGCCATCCGTGCTTGTCTTGTACATGACTGGTGTAAGATAGGGCTTTATGAATCATTCAATAGGAATGTAAAGGATGAGGTTACTGATTCATGGGATACAGTTGCATCTTATAAATACAAAAAGAATCGGTCTGTATGCCTTGGTCATGGTGCTTCATCCATGTTTATCGCATCTAAGTTTTTCAAACTATCTTATGAAGAAGCATTGGCTATCCGGTGGCATATGGGGGAATATAATGTGGCAGATAGTGAAATGCCTGAGTTTAGTCAGGCTTGCAGACAGTATCCTATGGTATATCTGTTACAATTTGCAGATAGACTTTCTTGTGTAGATTATTAAATGATTGGTGGTGATAGTATGGTTATCAAACTTAACACGGTTACAAAAGAAATTAGTGAAAACTTAGAATCTTTCGAAATGCATTTAGACAGTGCGGAAGAAGCAAGACTTAAAGTAGATGCTGCTACTGTAGTTGTGATGGAAATGGTAAAGTTAGCAGAATCCGGATATAGTGATATTGAGATTCAGAAACTCTATATTGACATTCTTGCTGCTTATGCAAAACGGTTAATCGATCCTGAAGGGGAAGCAAATAACCTCAATCTTTATGAAAAGATTACAAAAATTAAAAGTTCTGTAAAATAATTGTAACATTTAACCTTATATAGGTGTATAATACGTTGGTGGTGGTTAATATTGAAAAGTAAATTTAATAAGAAGAAATGTGAACAGTGCAAGTATCATGGATATTTTGGATCGAAATCACAAAATGCGTATAGTTCCAATGAAGCTGCACTAAATCATGTTATGTGTGAATACGCAAAGTGTAATAAAACAACCTGCTTGCGTTTAGTTGGGAAAGAATTAGTAGATTTACGTGGTTCTGACTACAATAATTGTAAGTTGTTCGAAAAAGGAAAACGTCAAAGTGATCAAAATTTTTAAAATTTTTAAGGAGGACTATTTTGAAGAAACTTATCATTGTGGCTGGTTTGGCAGTCTGTTTGTGTGGTTGCGGTACATCTAATGTCGAGCAGGAAAAGCCTAATGCAGTCACAGAAAGCGAAGCAAGGACAGTGAACCCGAAGCAGATTTATTCCGTAAAACCTTCTACAGATTCTAAAGTTAATGTATCTCCGGCAACTACGGAAACATCAACAGAAAAATCTACCGATAGTAAACAACGGAATTTCAATACAAATCAGACAAAGACAACACCTGTGGAAGGTACGCAGGATACGAAAAAGGTTGTTACACCTACTACAGAAGATTCACCAAAGCAGATTGCTACAGAGCAAAAGTCAGATCCGAAGCAACCGGAAGAAGTCACAAAATCTAAAAATTCAAATAAGTCTATGAAACTAAAATCTAAAAAATCTAATTCCAAATCAAAGAAATCTTCTAAAAAGAATACTGATTCCAAATCTACATCGAAAACTGCATGTGGATATACTTTGAAATACAGTGATACCTACAATGTTACTGGAAACCATTTAACTCGAAGTAACGGTTCTATACGATTTAACGGACATAGAGAAACTTGGTATTCTACAAATGAAGGTTGTGGTCAAGCTACTGCGGTCAATATTCCAGGTAAGCATGTTGCTGATGATGGTACTATTCGTGATGCAGACGGATATGTTTGTGTAGCCTCTTCTGATTATAAGTTCTATACTGTAATACTTACTTCAGTTGGACCTGCAAAAGTTTATGACTGTGGATGCTCTCATGGGACAATCGATGTTTATACTTGTTGGTAATTTATTGCATTTGCCGGAGTTTAAATGCTCCGGCAATTTCTTTCCAAACCTTTTATACTATTAAGTATAAATGATTGGAGATTTTCAATTATGATGACTACAATACCACTACATGTTCAAAATTCCGCTAAATCTGATATAGATTATATGTTGCAAATCGTTAATATGGATGAAGATTTGGATGCAGAGTTACTTGGGTTACGATTGGAATTGGAGGATGGTGAAGATGGGATATTTGATGTATCTGTCTACTCCACTATCAGTTTCGGATATGATCCAAGGCAACACATAGAATTTGATTGGGACTACTTTGTAGATGGTGATGTAGTTAAGTTCTGGAACCATGATGATATAAATACAGTGGCAAATGAACTTAGAAATAGAATAGAGGCACGGAGGAGATTTATACAATGAGAATTGAAAAAAGAACACGTAGCGTTGATGCTGCAAGTGATCCAATTATGGCTGCCGGAGAAGATGAATTCGAAGATCTTGATATGCCTGTTGATGATGCAGATGTCGAAGATGATGCGTTTGACGACACATTAGATGAAATGGCAGATAACATTGAAGATATGCAGGACACTCTGGATGAAGTTCAGGAAGATGATGTTGATATTGAGGTTGACAACAATATTGATGGTCATCTGATTGCTGAATGTGATAAGTGTCATGGAATTTTCATTTCTGCTATGATTGAATCTGATCAGGAAGTTGATAAGATTTCTGGTATCTGTCCACTGTGTGAGAAAGAAACCGATCAATATATTAAGTGGGTAGTAAAGGCTATCGAGTGATATGAAGATATATACTTGCTGTGTTTGCGGTAGAAAACATACACGCAGACCTTGTAATATTTTTAAGTTGAATTATAAGAACAATACTTTGTACTTTTGTGGTCACAATTGCTATATGCACGTGATTAGATTAAAGGAACAAAGACAACATGATGCAATCAAGCAGATTATAGATTCTATGCAAAGTCCGGTGAATGTGGACTAATTGAGGAGCAGATTTGATATGAAGATACAAAAGAAAGTATATACATCCAGAGGTCTATATGGGATTGACTACGATGAATTCTTCACAAAGGAAGAATTAGTGGAACTATGCAATTTAGTTGAAGATCAATTACCACCGGATACACATGTAATTGATAGTTGGATTGAAGATAACGTAATCCATATAGAAATCGAAACAAAGGATTGGTATAACTATTCTAATGACACAAAGATTGATTTTAGAAAGATTAAAAAGCCATCTGATTTGTTTAAATATGTTGAACCGATTGCCAAAGACTTCAATGAACAGATTCAGAAGGATGCTGATTCTATAGATTCTTCCAAATCAATTGAGTGTGAGAAATCAATAAATTTTGATGCCGATTTAGATTCTGTTGTTGAAGAAGTTCAAGCCACCGCAAGGATGTGCATGATTCAGGAATATGGTTTTTCAGAGTCAGATGTTGATGATTATCTGCATATTTCTAAGGAATATTCTGAAGAATATAATGCAACTAAGATTCAAGTCCGTGCAGAACTTTCCTATGGTGGATTAATGGATCTGTGTGAAGCATTGGATCCAATTGTTCAAAAGTATGATGCAGATTCTTACTTTGAACCTGTAACAAGCGGAATTATCGAAGCATGGGTATATGATGATAATATTGCCGCTGCTACAAATACTTGTGGTATTCCTGCTAAAGTGAATGTAGATATTACTGCGGAAAGCGAACAACCGATTGATCCACCAGAAGAAAATGCAGATCTTGTGATTGAAGATGGAATCACAGACGAAATTGAATTCACATTATCTGATGTAGAAATCTATACAGAATGGGGAACAGATGTTCAGTTTAAAGATACAGATTGGCTGAATGATGTTGATTCTAATTTATCTTCCAACATAGGACAAATTCGTGAAGTTCCATCTGATATAATATTAAATGACACTTTAGATGTGATTGCATTTGAGATTGATGCACCTACTGGAAATTACAAATTATCCGGTGATATAACTTTAGTTTACACAATTTCCGGTGTAACATCAGTAGATGAATACAGTGAAGAAGATGGTCAAGTAAATACAGAGTATGATACAAGTGATGTAGAATACAAATTAGACTTCAGAAAATCATCAATTAAGAATATGAAACTTGAACCGATCAGTGAATAAGATTTTATCTTTTTAAATCGTTATAATAGGTGTAGGCTCGTTCCCTACACCTATTTATTTTATGAGGAGTAAGATGTATGCGATATGCTCTTAACAAAGCACAACAGATTGCAGTTGATTCAGAATCACCGAAGATTCTGTGTTTAGCAGGTGCAGGAACTGGAAAAACCAGAACACTTATCGAACGCATTGTCGGATTGGTGAACAGAGGTGTGGAACCATCTTCTATACTTGCATTGACATTTACAAATGCCGCTGCATTTGAGATGAAAGAACGATATAGGGAATATGTCGATAGCGGTGAATCACCTGAGTTTCGTACATTTCATAGCTATTGTTATGATTTAATGTCCAAAGATATTAAAGTCCGTAATGCACTTGGCTATACATCTATGCCATCAATTGCAGATGATTATAAGCAGAAACGGATTGAAAGTGAAGCACTTACTCAGTCCGGTATTCGATTGTCAAAAACAAAAATATCTGATCCAGCTTCTTTATCTATGAAAGAAAAGAAAGATTATGAGATTCTTATGAAGTTTCGGAAACGGTTGATGGTTAAGGAAAATCTCATTACGTTTGATGAACTTTGTCAGGGTGTATGTAAATTATTTATTTCAAAAGATCCGATTGTAGATAAGTATAGAAATATGATAAAATATCTGCATGTGGATGAATATCAGGATACAGATAAGGTGCAACATAACTTTGTTATGTCCTTTTCGGATTCCGCTAATATCTTTGTAGTAGGTGATTCTCTGCAAAGTCTTTATCGATTTAGGGGTGCAGTGCCTGAAATTATAAAATCTCTTGCAGTAGATAAGGATTGGACAGTCATCCGGTTGTCTGAAAACTATCGATCAACTAAAGAAATCTGTAACTTTGCAAATGAATTTAGTGCAGGATACGCAGATGAATCGTATCGTATTCCTATTGAATCAGAACGACTTGGACGACCTGTAGAACATAGGCAGTATTTTTATCTAACTGATTCCCCTAAGTTTAAGGACATTTATAAGAGGATTGCATTGGAATGTAAATGTCTAACCGGATCTGTTGCCATTATTTCTAGGACTAATTCTGAGTGTTCTATCATCCGTGACGAATTGGATAAAAATGGTGTTGCTTATTCCACAAGCCATAAAGAAGTTGATGCAAGATTCATGTTGCCAAGTGTATCCGATAGTAAATATATGATAAACTGGCTTGCAACATTTTTACCATCGGAACAGTATTCAGAGTTTATTCGAATGTCAACCATATTTACTTCTGAGGGGAAGGAATACACAGAACGATTATTCTTAAATCAATTTAATACAAATCGTGAAATCAAAGTACGATCCGAATCTATCTATAAGATTCGTGGTATTTTGAATAGCGATAAGGATAAAGACAACAAATGCAAAGCAATTTTAAATGTACTTGGATTTCCGAATCTTGCTGTAGATTTATCAGAAGTATCTACTGTATCCGATTTATTAAATCAAATAATACTTGCAGTAGAACATAGACCGGAACAGGAATCTTCTGTATATGTTGGAACAATTCATTCTGTAAAAGGACTTGAATATGACACGGTATATGTTATCGGTGTGAATGGCAGAAAGTTCAAACTCGATTCTGAAGATAACAAAAACTGCTACTATGTGGCAATTACTAGGGCAAAAGAAAATCTAATCATCTATTCGTAGGATGGTGACTTATGGTGAATGATAGTAAATTAACGATGCAATTACTTCGTGCTATATCAAAAAGATTATCAAGCCGGAAGAATTGTAAAAGAATAGAATATGTTGTTTGCATAGGTGTAGAATACGATGTCCCTGACCAACAAAAACGGATACAGGAATATTCAAATGCTGATGATATAATTCTATTCTATCCAGAACGGGAAGTATTCCCAGACACACATCATAGAAGATCTACAGATTTAATAGATATAGTATCTTGTGTAATTATGACGCAGTTCAAGAATACTGCATTTTCGTATGTAGATAATATTGGACAAATACATTTTAACCATGGAACACTTGTTCCTGGTGTATATAAATATATTCTTTCGGCTACGAAGAAAAGAAGAAAGTGGGTTAGGATTAAATAGGTGATGTCTATGTTAGAAATGAACTATGTACGATGCGGAGATTCTGCGGAATTATTAAAACAATTACCCTCTGATTGTATTGATCTTGTTGTAACTTCTCCACCATATGATAACTTACGTCGATATAATGGATATTCATTTGATTTCGAAACCATTGCGGAACAACTATATCGTGTTCTGAAACAAGGTGGAGTTATTGTTTGGATAGTTAATGATAGTACAGTAAACGGAAGTGAGACATGTACAAGTTTTAAACAAGCCATCTATTTCAGAGATATTGGACTTAATCTTCATGATACTATGATATGGGTTAAGGATTCTGGATCCTTACCAGATGCAACACGGTATTATCAAAATTTTGAGTACATGTTTGTTTTTAGTAACGGTAAACCGAAAACAGTTAATCTAATATCTGATAGGCGTAATAAGTGGTATGGTACAAAGGTACATGGTACATATCGTACTACTAATGGGGATACAGTTAGGCGTTCTGAGAGTTTGACTAATACTATATGTGGAGAATTTGGCAATAGGTTTAATGTTTGGGATGTGCCATCTGAAAAAAATAATCGTACAGGGCATCCTGCTGTGTTTCCATCAAAACTTGCACATGATCATATAATAACATGGAGTAACAGTGGTGATTTAGTGCTTGATCCATTTTTAGGATCTGGAACAACTGCTATAGAAGCAAAACTTCTTCATAGAAACTATATTGGATTTGATGTAAGTGAAGAATACTGCAATATTGCAAAAAGTAGATTGGATAGCACTTATCCAAATTATAATTTATTTGAATAGTTTAGTCAATTTTGTGATTATATCACTGGAAAATACTTCAAGGTGATTGTTTAGATGTATTGATAACATTAGATTCTGAATCTGTAAATATGTGTGTAACTTCTCCACCGTATTATGGTCTTAGAGATTATGGCACAGGAAAGTGGGTTATGGTTAAATGATTGAGTTGTGGCAAGGTGATTGTTTTGATCTTGTAGATAATATCCAAGATAACTTAGTAAACTGCGTAATAACAAGCCCACCATACAATGTTGACTTAGGTAATAACAAATATAATACATTTGGTTATAATTGCTATGTTGATAACAAGAATCATTATGGTTATATAAGACGGATTAAAGAAATTTTCTGTAAATTAAAAAATAAATTGTCGGACGATGGTAGAGTTTGTATAAATATAGGGGATGGAAAAATGGTGCTATACCAACGAGTAGCGATATAATAAGACTAATGGTTGATCTTAAATACATACCGATTACACACATAATATGGAACAAGATGACAACAAGCGCAAGGACTGCATGGGGTAGCTTTATGTCCCCAAGTAGTCCAAGTTACCCTACACCGTTTGAACATATACTTATTTTTTTTCAAACAAAGAAACTAAATTACTACATGATGGTAAAACTGATATTACAAAATCAAAATTTATCAAATATGCGTATGCGCTTTGGGAGTTTCCTCCTGAAAATAATTTGCAAATACTTAGACATCCTGCCCCATTTCCAGAAGAACTTCCAAAAAGATGTATAAAAATGAATACATATATTGATGATGTAGTATTAGATCCGTTTATGGGATCAGGAACTACCGGAGTAGCTTGTAAAAATCTGTATAGAAACTTCATAGGTATAGAACTTGACAAAGATTACTTTGAGATAGCCAAAAATAGGATAGACAATACACATCCACCATATAAATTGTTTGATTGAGGTAATAACTAATGAAACTTTACACAGAAACAGATCAATATAAATTATACGAAGGTAGCATGTTAGATATGCTTGATGTAATACCGGAGAATTCTATTGATGCAATAGTAACTGATCCTCCGTATGAATTAAATTTTATGAATAAGGGTTGGGACAGAAGTGGTATTGCATTTCAGAAAGAGACCTGGGAGAAATGTCTGAAAGTATTAAAGCCGGGTGGATATATTTTATCATTCGGCGGTTCGAGGACGTTCCACAGAATTGCATGTGCAATCGAAGATGCTGGATTTGAAATTAGAGATACTATTATGTGGCTGTTGGGGTGTTATTCTGAAGATACACAGGTATTAACTGATAGCGGTTGGAAATATTTTTATGATCTTGACCATACTGAAAAAATTTTGCAATGGGATAAGGATACGAACAAATTATCTTGGATACACCCTTTGAATTACTTTGAGTATGATATTGATGATGAATTATGTTTGTTTGAGAATAGGCATGTATCTCAATTAGTTACTAAGAATCATAGGGTTGTTGCGAAGATCAAGAAACGCAGGAAACAGTTTACTCCTTATGAATTTGTGCTTGCAGAAGATTTTAAGAAAAGTTGGATTGTATCATATCCATTAGCAGGTGAACTTGATGGATCAGTCCATGAGGATGATGCTTATATAATAGGATGGTGGTTAACAGATGCTTGGAGACACCAAGATGGAAAAGCATGTATGTTTAGCCAAAGTAAACCAAAGACGCTTAATAAACTCCGTAATTGGTTCGATGAACATAATATTAAATATAGTGAATATATAAAGAAATCCAACAACCCAAAACATAATGATGAACATACGTTTTACGTTACTGGTGAATTAGCAGATAAACTATTATCTAACTATTATGATAGGGTATTGACTTGGGATGTATTAAATTGGGACATAAGTTCACGTAAAGCATTACTTGAAGGTCTTATGGACGGTGATGGTAGTTATAGAAATGGTCAGTATGCTAGGGTTTTTTGGAGTACGAATAAAGAACGGCTTGATATATTTCAAGCATTATGCATATCTTTGAACTATCGTGCATATATAAGTAATGGAACTAAGTCATGTGTAGAATTCAATGTTGCTCACAATAGCACTGAAACTGAATCAAGACATTGTAAACCAAATATTCCATATAAAGGGATGGTGTACTGCCTTCAAACAGAAACAGGGGCATTTGTGGTTAGACGGAATGGCAAAGCGTTTATTTCCGGGAATAGTGGATTCCCAAAATCAATGAATATAGGCAAAGCGGTTGAAGCAAAACTGACCACAGGTAGTGCAAACACGCAAGAGTTTAAGAATCTTGATGGTGAGAAATCTGAATCCGGTAGTTGGGGGATGAATAAACGACAATTCGATCAAGGATGCCGTAGTAGTAATTATGATGATAGCTGCGAAGGATATACAACTAAAGTAAACTATACAACAGAAGAAGGTAAGCGTTGGAATGGGTGGGGTACTGCGCTCAAACCGGCATTCGAACCTGTGATAGTCGCACGTAAACCATGTGAAGGTAGTACAACTGACAATGTATTAAAGTATGGTGTTGGTGGGATAAATATTGATGAATGTAGAGTGCCAACAGATGATACATTAGTACATGGCGGTGTACTTAGAACAAACTCCGGTGATGATCGTACAGGTAAATCATTGGGTATGTTCCAAGATGGTACAGAGAATACATTTGTTCAAAATCCAAATGGCCGTTTCCCTGCTAATGTAATATTAACATATGATGATTCTGATTTTGATGAAGTATGCGGTGGATTTCCGGACAGCGATGGATGTAAGCCACATAGAATCTATTCAAGTGTTGATAAATACGACGGTTGGGGAAATATTACTCAGAAACATGGGGAGATGGTAGGTTATGACGATAATGGTGGTTCAGCATCAAGATACTTCTATTGTGCTAAAGCAAGTAAGTTAGATAGGGATGAAGGGTTGGATGTATTTGACCCAAGAATCGATTGTGATAGAAACCCAGATTGTTATTCTGCGGATGTTCCATTTAATAGAAGTTCAAAAGCACGAAAGAATACACATCCTACAGTTAAGCCGACTTCGCTTATGACTTACTTAGTTCGTCTTGTATCGCCCAAAGGAAGTACCATTTTAGACCCATTCAACGGTTCCGGTAGTACCGGAAAGGCTATTATGTTAGAAAACCGTACAAAACATAAAAATTATAAATATATTGGTATTGATTTGTCGGAAGAATATCTTGAGATTTCTAAAGCGAGAATTGACTATGCTATGACTGCGGATATTAGTATTGAAGATGATAATTCTGTAAAATTAAGTAAACCAGATAAAACGAAACCAAAGACATTCAATCTATTTGGTGAACAATAATTTATAAAGGAGTATATATATTATGAGAAGCCACATTGAAGTTTTACCATTTAATTTACAGGTAGGTGATAAGGTTATTGAAAAGGTTGCGCTATTCAATAATAACAAGATTCCTACTGGTATGGTGCATAGATGCCTTGAATCTGATACAGACAATAAATATCTGATTACTATTACGAAAGAAAAATATGTTGCACTATTTTTAGATGATGGAGAACTTGCGCAGAGAATTTCTGAGGAAACTGATAATGATTCGACAGAATCATTAAGAACTGATGAATCAGATTCTACGTCAGAAGATGACTAATTTACAGATTGGGGGAGATTTTATGAAAATAGTATCTGTTACAATCGAAGGGATGCATAATGTAGTTCGTAAGACATATGATATTTCTAATCTTACATATTTGCATGGTCCAAATGGTGTTGGTAAGTCTACAGTTATGCAAGCAATTCAGCTTGCACTACTTGGATATATCCCCGGTACTGCTAAAACGAAAGCGGAATTATTCCGTCATGCGAATAATCATACTATGGCAGTTACTCTTAATTTAAGTGATGGTGTATCCATTCGCAGAATCTGGACAGGATCTGGATCTACGATCAATTCCATTGTAGAAATTACACCGGATGGGTACGATATTGCAGAAATCATATCAGAACTCGAACTTCCAATATTTAATTTCAGTGAATTTGTAGATATGACTGCAAATAAACTGAAGGATTGGTTTATCAATTTTCTTCCATCTTCCGAAATGGAAATTGATTGGAAAATCGTGCTTAAAGAAGATTTGATTAAGTCCGGATTGCATAATATTGATGAAGATTTGATTGAGACCTGTGCAGAGGAAATTACTTCGTATGGGTTATCGGGTGTTGATGAAGTTCGGAAAGCAAATGAATATTTCAAAAATGCCTTATCTTTCAAGAAGAAGGAATTAGAGCGTCTGCAATCTACAGTTCAGTCTTTAGTATTTTATGACGATATTGATGTTGCTATGGATGAATCAGAAGTTCGTAGTCAGATTGATGATCTGGAACAAAAACGGAAATTCCATTTGGATGCTATTGATCGATTGGAAAAATATGAATCTGCAAAACATAAATTGGATGAATATTCTGATTGTTCCCATGGCTGTGCAGAAGCCGATCCAAAGTTTATTGAATTTAGTAATATTGTTGATAAGCTTAAATCGGACTATGACAATCAGATAGACCAGTTGCACAATATTGCAACCAATTCAGATGCATACAAAGATGATATTTCAGAAAAGAAGTCATATATTAGTGAACTTACTGCATCCAAAAAAGTCATTCAGGACATTGTTGATAGTAACGGCATGTGTCCATTTACATCTACATCCTGTGATACAATATCATCTAAATTGAAATCATATAAAGAGCAATTAGATGAGTATAATAAACATATCAAAGAAGCAGAGGAATCCATAATTGACCTTACTAAGGAGTTAAATTCTTTTGCAGAGGAATCACGTAAGATTTCGGATGATATTACAAAAATAAAACAAAATATTTATAGTGCGCAGGAAGATCAGGCAAAGATTCGTGTAAGGTACGAAAAATTCAATACATTAAAGGAATCCGTTGGATTAGAACCTGTTGTGGAAGAACCGGATGCAGATTATGACTCATTGATTAAGGAGAAACGAGATATCCTTATAAAGATTGAAGCCAATAAGAGATACAATGAACTTATTGATTCTTTGACATCTGAAAAGTTTAAGGCTGAGGGTGAGATTGCTGCATATAAATCTTGGATCAACCTTACAGGTGTTAATGGATTACAGAATGATGATTCAGCAACAAAGCCGTTTACAGATCTTTCAGAACAGATGAATACGTATATTCAAACTGTGTTTGGTGAATCTGTAAAATCTAAATTTAATCTGGAAGCAAAAGCAAATAGTTTCAGTTTTGGCATTGAGAGAGGCGGTTCTTATATTCCGTTTAATCTTCTTTCAAGTGGTGAAAAATGTCTCTATACATTGTCACTGATGATTAGTTTGGTTGATAAATCAAATTCACCATTGAAGATTGTTATGGTGGACGATTTAATGGATCACTTGGATAATGTAAATATGATTAAGCTATTTAAACAACTGATGACTATTGATAATGTTCAGATGATTTTTGCTGGTGTAAAAGATATATCCGGTGATTTTGTTGTCGAACTTGCGTAATGATTAAAACAGATTGCATACGTTCCAAATTGAATCTATGCAATCTGTTTTTGCAATTAAAATCGTTATAATTTATGTTGGGGGTGGTATTTTTTGTTTGATATATCAACTACTGTTGGAAAAGTGACCGAAGAAAATAAAGACTATTGGTGTAATGTTGAAGTAGAACATATCGAATCTGAAATTATGTCGGCAGCGAAACACGGTGAAAATTTTGTTGAGCTGGATCAGATATCATCTAAATCAATAGAGCATTTCAGAAGTTTAGGATTTAAAGTTGATAATATATCAAAATTTGATTCCAGTCATGCTTTGGTGGTGAAAACAGTTATTTACTGGATTTAAAGCGTTTTGTAGTCACTAAGATAAATAGTACAGTTGGAGGATTTATGAAATGACAGTTGGTGGAATAATTCTATGTGTGTCATTGACGTTAATATTTGCAATATGTATTGTATATGGATTTGCGTGTATAATTGATGATGGCGATATGTTAAAGGGGTTGTCAATAATCATAATTTTTATTGTTGGTATTGTTGGCGTATGGATTGGTGGGAATTGGTACTACAATCACACAGAACGTGGCAAACGTGCAATGAAGTCACAAGAATCTAATTTCAATGGTGGTATTACACGGGAAGTAAATGTATATGATATGAATGGTGATGTAATAGTTACTTACCGTGGAAAATTTGATGTTGAACATGATGCAGATAAAGTTTTATTCGATGATGAAAGTGGAAAAAGACATATAATCTATTACACCACTGGAACTATTACAGTTGATGAAATTTCAGAAGAATTGGAGAAGTAATTATGAATAAAATGACGTTTAGACCAATTAAGGCAGATGAAGCTAAACAACTTACAGATAATACAAATGGTGTTATTGACAATAAAGATGCAATGGATGAGTTAAATCACATTTATGGACAGATTCATGAAGCTATAAATCATGGAAAATATAAAATTCGTACATATATCCATTATCAAGATGTAATAGATAAATTGTGTGATGATGGTTATAACGCAGAATTTATTAGAAAGTGCGAAGAAGTAAATTTAGATCGTTTTTATGAAAATAACCGACAAGTTGCAATATTTGATATAAGTTGGGGGACTCACTGTTAAGTAACTAAAAACATAGTTATATATGTTCAAACATACTAAAAAGTGGACACATTAGCCTTTTAAGTATGGACTTAACAGCAGGTTTCGAGCCTAAGTGAGTGCTGATGACGAAAGTTATTCTGCACGATGAACTACGATAGAGAGATAAGTTAAAGACACACCATCGGATGTATTCTCAGTCCGTTGCTCTGTGATTGCCAAGCAAGAAACACCGCTAATGTCCTGCGGTGAAAACAGCGAAACATATATACTTCTCTCTGTCATTGGCACGAGGAGCAATTCTCCAAAAGGAAGGTGTCAGAAATGACAAATTATTCATTTGTGTTGGATGCTAACGGTAAACCGTTAAGTCCAACGAAAGAAACAAAAGCGTGGTATATGATACGCAAGGGTAAAGCCAAACTTGTAGCAAAATACCCAATGGTGATACAGCTTAACCGAGTAATTTCAGATGATGAATTGTGTAAAGATGAAGTAAGATGTGGCATTGATGATGGAGGTTTACATACGGGTATTGCCCTTGTACAAAAATGTCAGACCAAAAATAAAGTGCTTTTCAAAGGAACAATAGAGCAGCGTAATGACATAAAGTATCTTATGGATGTTCGTAAAAGTTATCGCAGATACCACAGACAACAAAAGAGACATCGTAAAGCAAGGTTTAATAACCGATCTTCATCTATGCGAAAAGGCAGAATAGCACCAAGTATCTTACAAAAACGACAAGCCACTATGCGAGTAATATATCACTTAAACAAGTGGATTAACACTACAAATTATTGGCTTGAAGATGTTGCAATAGATATAAGGGCCTTAACGGATGACTATAAGCCTTATAATTGGCAGTATCAAAAATCAAATCGTTTAGATGAGAACATACGTAAAGCTGTAATTCTGCGTGATGGATGTAAATGTATGGAATGCGGAAAGACAAATACAAAATTAGAAGTACATCATATAAACCCACGCAGAAGGAATGGCTCTAATACGTTAGGGAATTTGATAAGTCTTTGCAAAAAATGCCATCAAAAGACCGAAGGCAAAGAAGAACAATATATGCAGCACTATTTTGATCTGCTCAATTCTTCTGATACCAAAAACCTTAACTACGCAAGTCATGTAATGATAGGAAAACATTGGTTAAGAGAGCAATTATCAGAATTGGGCATCTTGCATTTAACTTCTGGTGGTGATACATCAAATAAACGTATTGACTGGGATATAGAAAAATCTCATTCAAATGATGCAATTTGTATTACAGATTTGAAACCGGATACTACGGAAGTAAAAGAATGGACTATTAAACCTATGCGTAGACAGAGTAAAGCAAAAACAGATAATGTACTTGGAATAAAGCATAGAGATTTAGTTGAATATACGTTTAGGAATGGAGAAACACATAGAGGTTATGTAACAGCTCTTTATCCAGAATTAAATGCATTGAATTTCCAAAGTCTAACAAAGCATTGTAAGAAAGTAAATGCTAAAAAGTGTAAGCTACTTTGGAAATATTCAAAGATATATTGGTTAGATAATGTAACATAAACACATTTAAGTATATTTATACATAAATGATAACAATTTATATAGGAGGTAATAAATGCGATGGATGTAGATTTTCGATTGTTGAACGCAATTGTTGAAGTAGATGCAAAGTTTAATGCGCTATATGTATTGCTTTTGCATAAGAAGTTAATCACTGAAGATGAATTTAACACATCTTTGGAATCTATCACAACTGGTGTTATGGCTGAAACTATAGATACTGTAAAATACAAAATGCTTATGCAGGATATTGTTGAAAGACATCAAAAGATGACTGAAGAAGATGAATCCTATCTTCGTAAGTCTATTGCTAAATATGATCCGGAAGAGGATGTGGATGAGCTGATAGAAACATTGAGATGGATTAGCAATAAGGAACATTAAATATTAAAAAATAAATTATTTAGGATGGTGAGATTATGTTGGGATACATTGGTGTAGCTTTTTGTGGAGTTGCTTTTGGGGTACTACTTGCAAGTTTATTTGCAAATAAAAGCCCACAGGAAAGACAAAAAGATGATGAAGAGCAGATTGAATATTTAAGGAAACTTGCAGAAAAGGAGAAGGAAAATGAAGATAAGTGAACTATTTGACAAACAAAGCGAATGTCTGGATCATCTTGATAAGATTGCAGGATGCATTCATGATCATGGTGTTGTAGAATTACCGGAGAACGATGCAGATTCCTTATTAAAATATCTTAGTTGGGTACATGAATTTATTACAGAGACCATTCATAATACGGAGGTATTCAAATGATTATTATCGGCTATCAGGGAATTGGTAAAAGTACACTTTGTAATAAGGGTTCCGGAAGATATATTGATTTGGAATCTGGTAACTTTTGGGTAGACGGAAAACGTGACGATAATTGGGCGTCCATTTATGCAAATATTGCAGAACACCTTTCTAAACAGGGATATGTAGTATTCACTTCGAGTCATAAAGTAGTCAGGGAAGCCTTGAAAGATTCTACTGAAGATGTGTATATCATCCACCCCGCATTATCTTTAAAGGGTGCTTGGATAACAAAATTGCATGATCGATATACAATCACTGGGCTGGACAAGGACTATAAGGCATGGAGAAATGCAGAAGAAATGTTTGATCAGAATATTCAAGATTTGATGGATGATCCGATTCCAAGCATACCTATAAAGTCAATTCATTATTCACTTGATAAAATGATTGATAATTTGAAGTATCCACTTACATTTTCCGGTGTAAATGAAAAGTGTGAATCTATTCGTAAATTACTTAAAGATACGGCAGAAGAAGTAGATGCATGGATGTGTGAACTTGCATTTATGTTGCCGGAATGGGATGAAGATAGTTCTCAAATTGAATAGTTTTCAATTTGTAAATCGTTATTATAACTGTAAGGTTACATAGATAAAGTATTTGTTTTCGATTGGAGGGTTACATGAAGTCAAATGATTCTATTCAGACACAGACAAACGAAGTTTTGAAGCATCTCAAAAAGCATCGTAGTATTACAAGTCTGGAAGCGATTAACAAGTTCGGTGCTACAAGACTTTCATCGATTATCTTTCGGTTACGTAAGCGAGGATATGATATCCGTACCGTGATGTGTAATACCAAGACAAGATATGGTGCAGATGCAGCTTATGCAAAGTACACATATGTTAAATACAATGGACTTGATAACACTATTGAAGTCAAGAAGATGCGAGGTGAATTGTAATGTCTTATGGTATTGATGGGAAAGAACTCATTTCTGAGTTAGATGCTGCAAATAATATTTCGTGTAAATATATAAAATTACTTTCAAAAATAATGGATATCGAAAAATCTTTTAAATCTAATAGTAAAGATACATTGTATTGGAAAGGTGTTCGCGATACTTTAGATACTATAGAAGAAGTCATTAAGAAGTAAATTTATAAATCATGATGTAAAGTGGTACTGAAACATCTGATAAAGTAACAAAACTAGCAGACTACATGTTTAAAGATGATGATAAAAATAGTAAGAGCCAAAACTAATCACTAATCAATATTCTAAAAAGGAAGGAGTTATTATGGCAAGGAAACCAAATGTATTTTATGATGCAAAGAAATTAGATGATATTATCCGCGAAATTGATGGGGATAGGTACAGTGGTACAAATGTAGGTGCCATCGTTATGGGCAAGGGAAATACTTATTATTTCAATTGCCTTAAGAAGAATACGATTTCAGAAGATGCACTTCGCAGGGTATGTAAATTCTATAGACTTAAGGCAAAGGACTATATTCTTCCTGAACCGATTAAGGTTGAAGAGCCTGAAGCTGTGGAAGAAACTGTAAAACCTGTTCCGTCAGATACTGTGTTGGAAGATTCCACAGATACACAGAATGAATCGTCAACAGAATCTGTAGATCCTGTTGAATCTTCGAAATCGGCTGAACCGATTAAAGTTATTGCTGAACTTCCGGAAATCGACCTTGGTCCAGTTGTAGATCTTTTGATTACACAGAATAAACTTCTGAATGATCAGATTGCATATCAGAAATCTACAAATTACATTCTGGAACAGATTGAAAATCGTCTGATTAAGATTAAGGGTTTAGATGAAGATATTCTTAAACTGCTTCAGGAAAGGGAACGTAAGTTTCAGAATAAATCCAATCAGAGAAGGATTGGTTAACTTCATTCATATCTTCCACTTTATATATAATATATATATAAGTAGGAGGATGTTCTTATGGACAGAAAAGAAGCAATAGACCAATTGCAATGTGTGGATTCATTGGATAGTGCTACATCCATTGCATTAGATAGTTTGATTGCATGGGATGGTGTTATTTCCGAATTGTCAGATAAGATTGAGTTTTTCAGAAAATGCGGAGCAAAAGATTATGCACAGGGTATGGATGCTGCACTATATATTATTCAGAAACATTTGCATGATGGAAATATTATTTGTTAGGTAGGTTATAAAGATGGATTCGAGACGAATATCGGAAGAATATACAGAAATAGGTAGACAACTGATTGAAGAAATGCCTGAATTGCAGGAACTTAAACTTGCAGATGTGCAGATTGTATATCTTGCATCTGAACATACGAAGCAAAGTGGTGGGAAACTTGTATTTGGTCAGTGTGAGAAAATTCCTGAGAAATATAAATGGGGAATCCCATGTGACTTCACAATTACAATTTTTGAACCAAATATTGTTGATTTCAATGATGAACAGTTGAAGATTCTAATTTTTCACGAATTACTTCATATTGGAATTGAAGAGGATAAGTTTGTAATTCGACCACATGATCTTGAAGATTTTAAGGTTATTATTCAGAAATATGGAATTGATTGGTCAGAAGTTGCATTTGATCCATCCAATTTGTAAAATTATCTAAAACCTACAATAGACATTTTCGAACCTATGTGCTACTATTGATTTATGGTAACTTGTTCTAAACTTTAATGTATGAGGAGAATGAAAATGAAGGTTAATGAAATTTTGCAGTATGATGACACAATGAAGAATCTGATTGATAACACTAATATGGATGTCAAGATTAAATTCCGGTTTTTGAATATGCGCAAGCAGTTTGAACCTGTAGTACAGAATTTTCAGCAGATGCGTGAAGAGATTCTTCAGAAATATGCAGAGAAGAGAGAAGATGGTTCAATGGGTATTTTCGAACCAGAAAGAAAGTCTTTTGAATCTGACAAGGATTATGATGCAGCTTTAAAGAAGTTTCAAGGTACTGTTGAATCTTTCCAAAAGGATGTTAATTCTATTTTGAATGATGATGCAAATATCGAACTCACAAAGTTCAAGGCAGAGGATATCATGAACGCAGGGATTCCATCTGATGCACTTTTGGCTATATTTGATCTTATAGAAGAGTAGTTGCTGGGGGTGTAGTAATAAAATGCGTTTAAACATAGGTGAGAAATATATTGGTACAATTACTGAGATAAAGCCATTTGGTGCAGTGATCCAATTTAAGGATGAATCTACACAGATGCTACATATCTCACATATATCTGATACATTTGTTCAAAACATTGAAGAATTTATGAATGTTGGTGAACAGATTGAAGTATATGCTATTCCAGGAAAAGTTAAATCTGTGGAACTTACTATCCGTCAATCTGAAATTGACCGATATGAATCTTGTGATGGAAAATCGTTTGAAGAACTTTTAAATGATTATCCACCGAATGAGAAAGATATTCGGTACAAAGATCGGATTAGTAGTGGTAAGTATTCCAAAAAGAAAAAGAAACACAAATAGGTGGTACTTATGGCTGACTATAAATCTATTGAATCTGAATACAAGAAGGAATTTTTAATGTCTATGTTTGATTCCGTATTAGCAAATGCGAATGAATCTGTTCGTGATAAGTGTATGGAATATGGATTTAATCCAGACGTTGAAATTCCGAAAGACGTTCAGAAAGCATTAGATTTGGTAGATGTAGTCCGTAGTGAGTATAATGCACAATTAGATGCACTAAGAGATAAATATGAAGTGCGCCTGAAGATGGCTATGGCCATTCTTGTGAATGAAATCGACAGGGTTTCATAACTGTTGTCTATTTCATATAGATTGTCCTTTCTCAAACAAAGGTGGTAGAAGTTAACACAAACCTCCTTATTGTGTGGAACTTTCGTAGTGGTTCGATTCCCTACCTGCCATGCGAGCCGATGTAGCAAATGGACCACAGGCTCAATGCTGAGTAAGTTGGTAGTGTAATTACTGTACCGGACAGACCTGAGATATAGTATTTACATTATTGGCTGAAAATCAGGTCATTGGTGGCTATGTGCGGTTTGGCGGCTTACCTAAAACCGCCATAAAATATTGGTCATAATGAATTGGTTCGAATCCAATTCGTACCATTAAGATAAATATATTAAAAAAATTATCAAAAAGTTATTGACAATTATGATTTTGTAGTATATAATTGGTTATGTAAGGTAAATATCGCTTTCGCCAAGCGGTGAAAGCAGACGGAACTTGATATTCTTGCTTGGCCGCAAAAGTGTATCATCTATAGTTCCTATCAAAACTACAACAGGCAAATAGAGTTTTGAATTCGATTTACTTGAAGCTGTTACTGAGGAAGAGCGGAACAGAGATAACTACACGGAGTAGAGAAGTTGGTTGAGTGTTTTAGAAAGGTTGCCAGGTGCTAAGTAATTCAATTGGAAGAATGCCGACGGGTTGTTGTAGGTTCGAGTCCTACCTTAGCATCGCTTATCATCAGTTATGAGATTGTTAAGTAACACAGGGGTATAGCGTATTCGGTAGCGCATCGGGTTTTGATCCCGAATGACTAGGTTCGAGTCCTAGTACCTCTGATCATGCTTCTGTTGATGTGAATAATGATAGAAGGGTATGCCATCCTACGCTAAGTCCCTTCCGGCACATCAAGAAGAATCTTAGCGGGTTCAACCTCCCAAGAGTATGAAGCTAGGTTGAGGGAGCAGCGGCATGTATTATCATCAATACGCACGAGGCAAGTGTATTCGCAGCAAGATGGAGAATGACCATCAAGTTTGCAGACTTCTGCGATGCAATAATACCATCTGCAAAATGGTAGCTGTCTGAAGTTCGAATCTTCAGTTGATGACAGTCTTCATATATGTTACGGTACCGATAGCAGAACTGCTATACATATATGGAGCCGTAGCTGTCCCGGTTAGCGATAGCGGGTGTCGGCCCTACATCGACAGGAGCGTACAATCAACCTTATCACAACGATCTGTGATTAAGAAAGCATTGTACATGGGCAAATTAGATGGAACTTGTAGCACCGGATTTGGGCTACTACCGTTTCCTGAGTAGGTTGGTTCAAGGAAACACATTTAGCCTAGTAGTTTAAAGCCTTGTTGGTGTGGTAAAATACCTGTTAGTATGAGACAGGAGATGGAGGTTCGAGCCCTCCTTTGGCTCTCTTCGCATATCTTGTACACGAAGGAAAATCATATGGAAAGTTGTTCATCAACTAAATACTACATACGGTTCGGCAGAATTCCAGAGAGCGGAGTGTCTAGTGTTCATCGTGGTGATGAAATTGTAAAACAAGAAAAAGGTTTATCTGTATGGAACTCTGCTATTGCTAACAATGTTTACTATCCTATTCTACCTGAAAATCCTAATGAGTGCGCGGTACAAGATTATATCAGCTACTTATGGGGAAATAAACGTGTGTATCTTGTCACAGGTGAAGAACTTGAGGAAGTAGGATCCTGTGGAGAACCTTTACTTACAAATGTTAAGATCATTCGTGAATTAACGGACGATTATAAGTATCAAAAAGGAATCGCGGGATTCATGATACGTGAACATTAACTATATTGGAACTAGCAGAGATGTTTTGGATGCTCTGCAAGCCTAGTTCTTTTTAATGCCAATTTTTTTCAGACTAGGTACGGATCTGATTGAGTAGGTTGGTTAGAGATCGGATATTTTTGAAACTGTAAATCGTTATAATATATGAAATGAAAATAAGGGCGGGTAGCTCAGTGGTAGAGCGTAATGCAAATGAATCATGTATGTGATTCTTACAGCCAATTTTTGCGAAGATCTGTAAAATCTTAGGTCACTGGTTCGAATCCAGTCCCGTCCACTACGTGACACTAGCAGCAATATCAATATGTTAGGCAATCAAGCAATGAATTTTGCACGATTATCCACCATTTCGCAGTGTCATGAATCAATTTAATATTTCGGCAGGTAGCTCAACGGTAGAGCATCAGAATTTTTTATTGTATCCTGTTTGGGATATAAACCGCAACTTACTTTGAATGGGATCTGAGGGTTGGTGGTTCAAGTCCATCCTTGCCGACTAAGGGACGCATACAGCAAAACATCTTTTGGAATAGAATTGTAATCTGTAACCCAACAAAGAATGCGTCCTGAACTTTTGACAAGATGGTGTAACGGTAGCACACGAATTCAATACATCATGCCTGTGGTGTTAACAGCGATTCTTTTTCCTCTGTTCAAGGCGTGGTATAGGTTCGACTCCTGTTCTTGTCGTTATGGGACACCTACAGCAAATATAAAACAAATGACTTCCACTCATTTCTATATTTGGTGTCCTGATACCCTTTCGGTATCAAAGAAAATCAAAATTTTACGAAAGGTGGTAAATGCAAATGAAACTTTCAGATGCAATGAGAAACGAAGCTACTAAAACTTTTACTGAGAATGGTGCAAGAGCAAAGAATACTTCCGGCGATGCATGTCTCGATCTTTTCGGAACAATCGGAGCACTTCGTTCAAGAGATGAAGTCGATGTTCAGCGATTGTTTGAAGAAGCATATGCAGAAGATCCGTTGCTTGCAACTAAGATACTTTTCTATAGCCGTGACATCCGAGAAGGCTGTGGTGAACGTAAAGTCTTCAGAGACTTGATCAAGTATCTTGCTAAATATCATCCGGAATCCATCAGACCAAACATTGATCTGATTGGCGTATATGGAAGATATGATGATCTGTATTCTCTTATTGGAACACCACTTGAAGATGATATGTGGAAAGTGATGAAGGATCAGTTTGAAGAGGATGTACAGAATCTTCATAAAGATAATGCAGTATCTCTTCTCGCTAAATGGATCAAGACACCGGATGCATCATCGGAGAATACAAGAAAACTTGGTATTCTTACTGCACAGAAACTTGGATATCCTGTTTACAATTTCAAGAGAATTCTTCGTAAACTTCGTAAGCAGATTGGTGTTGTTGAAAGTCTCATGTCTGCCGGAGAATGGGATAAGATTAAGTATTCAGCAGTTCCATCCAGAGCCATGATGATCTACAGAAATGCTTTTACGCGTCATGATACAGTTAGATTCGAAGAGTTCACAGCAAAAGCACTTACTGGAGAAGAGAAGATCAACTCATCTACTCTATATCCTTATGATCTTATTCGTAAAATCTGCCATATGGGATTTGGTATTTCTGTAGGTAATGATGATACTGTAGAAGCCCAGTGGAGACAGCTTCCGAATTACGTGGAAGAAAACACTAATGCAATTGTTGTATCTGATCTTTCCGGATCTATGACATGCAATAATGGACTTCCTATGGCGAATTCGATTGGACTTGCAATTTACTTCGCTGAAAGAAATCATGGTGATTTCCATAATATGTTTATCCCATTCTCAAGTGAATCTCATATCGTTGAGATTAAGGGTGACACACTTGCTCAGAAAATCCGTTCTGTTGTTAAATCTGGTAATGGCTACTGTGGTTCCACAAATCTTGAATCTGCGTTCCAGACAATTCTTGATGTTGCTGTAAAGAATCATATTGCAGATGAGGATATGGTTAAGTCCATTATCGTGATTTCAGATATGGAGATTGATCAAGCAACATCTGATTGGGGATATCGGAAGGATAAGTGGTCATTCTACGAAGAGATGCGACACGAGTTTAAGAAAGCAGGATACAAGATCCCGAACGTAGTATTCTGGAATGTCAATTCAAGACATGATGTATTCCATGCTGATAAGGATCGTAAAGGTGTTCAGCTCGTATCTGGTAGTTCAGCAACAACGTTCAAGCAGCTGATGAAGTGTATCGGAATGACACCAGTAGAGATGATGATGAAAGTCATCAACTCTGAACGATATGAAGCTATAACTGTTGAGTAAACCTAACATAGTTACGCAGATATTTTTAAGATCAAATATCTGCGTAACACTAACGCGGAGTAGAGCAGCCCGGAAGCTCGTCAGGCTCATAACCTGAAGGTCGCAGGTTCAAATCCTGCCTCCGCTACTTACATGTGTGGTAAGAGCTCGCCACTGCATGAAGTCGGATCAACTTCTGTAATAACATGTGATGACACCCTGCATAGTGTTAATGGCAGCACACCTGATAGAGCGAGGAAGATTCGGATCGTAACCGAATGTGGGGTTATGCAATTGGTAGGATGCAGATATTCTATAGTGACATTAATGGTGACTGCACACCTTCTATGGAGTACCTACCGTTGTATTCACTTGTGGCATAGCATGAAATGCCACTGGCATACATCAAGGATAGTCTTACTGAGTGGAAAACATTTAGTGGTAGGTGGTAGGATTTATGCAAAAGCATAATAATCTGGACAGGTAAATGTACTATTACGAATGTATGAGCTATCAGGTGTCCTGGGCAAGCACATCCGGCGGGAAGGGGTGGGTTCGATTCCCACGATAGCGTCTATAGGTAATAATTGGATACCTAACATATGCTGCAGAATATGTGAATTTCCATATGAGATGCGAAACTCCAGCTCTGACGTTATCATGTTGAATGTAGTTGATTCTACCACCTCTGTACGGACAACTGAAAAAGCCAAGTACGGTTGTGATTCTTGTAAAACTCTGCAACCCTGCAATAAGCCTAAGACCATATAGAAAGCATGTAGAGAATACATTTGATCGGTGGAATTATACTTGTAAGTAGTATGTGGGGATGATAGTGGTAATTGCAGTATAACCGGGGTGTAGGTCAGTTGGTAGACCGCTTCGTTTGGGCCGAAGAGGGCGCACGTTCAAGTCGTGTCACTCCGATTTGGTGTCTTTTAGGATACCTTTCCCTTTTCACAAATCATAAAAGACTATGGTGGAAGTCTCTCAGAAACGAGTTCTTGTACATCAACCTTTAATATAATAAATACATTGTCATTTTTGGCATCGTTTTTTCTCCTAATTAAAGACTTCCTGTGGAAGTCTCCCAGAAATGGTTTTGTACACAGGTTATCGTCATATTTTTTCATAAGTCGGTGCTTGACACTGATGAACCTCCATGGAAAAGACAACTGCAAGGGTCTCTTCTCCGCGACAGAAGTTCTTACCTACAGATTACACATATGAGCATTACTGAGTTACCCATTTTCTCAGTTTGCAATATATACCTCTTCTTTGGCTCACAAACCCAAAGCACTGTCCGGCATATAGGTTTCCTGTTATCCTATATGTCGGACTTTTGTTTTGTAAATCGTTATAATATGTGTAAGGTATAATTTATATAAAGATAATTTTATTATAAAAATTATCAAATATGTATTGACATGTTATCTTATATGTGATAATATTAAACCATAGAGAACATCAATTATCCAGAAAGGAGAATCACTATGATGACAAACAGACAGCTTGATAACAGAATGAAGAAGTTAGAGGAACTTGAGGCTCAGATCAAGGCTCTTGAGAAACAGCTTGAATCTGTAAAGGATGAAGTCAAGGCCGATCTGGAAGAAAAGAATGAGGATGAGTATAACACTGGTTCCTATGTAATCCGCTACAAACTTGTTTCTCAGAAGCGACTGGATAGCACTTCTCTGAAGTCAGATCTTCCGGATGTATATGCAAAGTACAGCAAGGAAAGCAGCTATAAGAAGTTTACCTACAAGGCATCATAGCCTTGTAGGTGCAATCACAGGATATGGATTAAGAATCGGAGGATCAGTTATGAAAAAGAAAGAAGATATCAGAAATAAGTTTGAAGACTATATCCTTGACTACGAGGCGAAGATTCGTCTTTGGTCGAATGTAAAGAGGGTTACTAAGAAGGACGGTTCAGATTTTCAGAGTTTTGCTAAAAATTTTGCGAATGCTAAGATCGAACGTGGACGCATCTGTTCAGATGATTTTGAAATCTGTGTGAGTGACTATTCCATCCGTATTGATGGAAAGTATGTGTGCGATAGTATAAGCATTAAGCAAGTTGTGAAATATAGTAGAATTATTCCTGCGGAAGATCAGATTATTAAGGAATCCTTCTATGAACCGTATTTCTATATGACTCCTGCACAGGTTATGGAATACATCCAGATTACTATTGATAGGTACAAAGAAAAGATTGTTGAGTATCAGGAACAGTTGGCTAAGTTGGACGCACTTTACGATTATGTAAAATCTTCCGTAGATTCCATTATGGACAAGGTTAGGGAAGAAGCAGGAAGCAATACCTCCTTGTATTATGAAATGCGTGGACTTCTGAAAGAAGTTGGATATTAGACTTGTGGATTATATAGGAGGTAATAGTATGACGGACAATAAGTATTGGCTTTACCTTGAGCAGTTGCGCAGATCTGGAGCCGTTAATATGTTTGGTTCTGCATCATACTTGAAAGATGCATTTGATCTTACTGATAATGATGCATGTGAGATTGTTTCTGATTGGATGAATAACTATAATCCAGATGATTATAAATAATATCAATAATCCAGAAAGGAGAAAATTATGGGATACGAAAGCAGATTTTATGTGGTGAATAAGACTACGCAGAAGAGTCTTGATGGTAAGAGATATTGGGGGCAAGTAATAGCAATGTTTGATCTTTGCAAGGCTCCAATGGTGTATGACCGGATACGTGAATATCCTAAAACAGATGTGTATATCTATGCAGATGATGGTAATACAGTAATCAATAAAGATGCATATGGTGCTGATATGATAGAAATTCCGATTGCTGATATGGTGAATATTATGGACAAGGTAATTCACAACGAAGATTACTATCGTAGATACTACCCATTCCTGGGACTTCTGAAGGGATTTAATCCGAATGAATGGAGTGATCTGGTAGTTCTACATTACGGATATTAGTGGGTGGGATTGTGATATGGTGAGAATGAAATTTGATCGTAGGAAATGCGAATCATGTAAATATTTCTATACTATGGAGTACGGTGGATATGCCGGTTCAAATTCACCATACTGTCATTACAAAGGAAAGAAGATTGATAACGGTGAGTGCTATGGTTATGATCCTGCGGATGAAAAGCCAAGCAACATGGAACTCCGTATGAGGGGGCAAGAAGAATATCAAGATATGTGGAATTGAGATGATTTTATGCTGCATAAGACTACAGATGATGAAAGTTGTCAGATTATACGGTTATATGGGAGATAGATCGGTATGCAGATTATTCACAAGGTAAAAGAGCATAGTAATTATGAAATCATTGATAGATTCAAAGAACTTAAAGATGAATTCACTAAGACATCAGAACTTTTGGCAAAACAGAATAAGCGGAAGTCTAAGATACATATTTCTAACAGATATCATATAAATCGGTGGAGTAGATAATATGGGAGATTATAATCCTTTACAGTGCATTATGGAAAATAGCACATGTTATAAAAATAGTAAGCCTATGGAAGTTAAAGGCATTTGTTTTTGTACAACTACTATCGGTCATTCTAGGCTGCGTAGATTTGTTCAGCCCTCAGAGGATGATCCGAATTACGAAAACCTTATGCATATCATTGGTAAGAACCAATGTGATGATGACTATAATCATACAAATAAACAGGAAGGTTATACATTTTGGATTGGTCGATTTGAACATGATTCTGTAGGTGTCATACAGACACTTCCACTAAATTATCGTGGATGGGGATGCGGTCAGGGTCGTGTAGGATCTGGAAATGATGGGTGGATTCAGATTATGGTTTTACACCCATATGTAGAACTTGATTACTATTACCAATCATATTGCCGTGGAGTATACAACTCTATGGTTGCATTAAGTGCATACATTTGTAGGGAATTTAACATCTACCCTTTAGGAACTAATAAATGTTGTGGAATTTCTGTCCCTGTCATAACTACAAAAACTGAAATGCACAATTTAAATCTTGCATATAAACCAAATTTTAGCGATTGGTTTTTACAAGATTCTGAATTAGATAAACTTAGAAAGGATGTGTGGTGCCATTTATGAAGAAAGCAATGATTGTTCAGCCGATGAATGGATTGTCTGATGATGAGATTAAGACAAAGCGGGAAGAAGTTAAGCAGGTTTTGGAGTCAAAAGGATATTCTGTGATGAATTCATTTTTCGACTATTCTGAGGATAAACTTAAGAGTTTTGGATACAGTAATCTCGGTATCTTCTACCTGTCTGAATCCCTGAAAGTTATGAGTATGTGTGATGCTATCTACTGTTGCAAAGGATGGGATCAGGCACGTGGTTGCGTAATTGAACATCAGACAGCAGAATTCTATGGACTGGAGATTATGTATGAAGATTAGTCCAAAAGAACTGAATGACATATATACAGAAGCCTTGACTGATATTATTCCTGACATTAAGTGGCAGAGAAATAAGTATGGGTGGTCTGAAATGCAGACACGTGGATATGTTGTCCACGTTGTTACGAAAAGATATGTGGATTGCCTACCATGGATAGGTAGGCATCATTTAATTGATTATATTATGGAAAGGGTGTAATATAGTGGTAGAGAAGATTCGGCCAAGGGCTATGATTTCAGAAGCGCACAATGATGACGGATGGAGAACTTTGGATATTATTAAATACTATTGCCCAACTTGTGGGAGAAGTATCAGTGGATACAAATCTGATAATGCTTGTGATAATTGTGGCACATTTTACGATTGGGGAGATAGTGAACCTAAGATCGTAGTGATAAAATCAATAAAATGGTAAAGGATGGTGGATGTGTATGGCAGATTTAGAAGCACTTAAAAAGCAACTCATTGAAAAGGAATCAGAGTTTAGAAGCATTTGTGATCAGTTACTTACATCTGTAGGTGATAATCCGGAACTCAACAAAAGACGGGAATCTATAAAATCAGAATTGCAACTTCTGAAAAGTGAGATTTTGGAACTTGATTCCGGTGAGGAAGAAGAAGATTGGGAAACTGATGCGGAGTCAAATAATATGGGCTCATAATTCGTTTGGGTGTGGTTAATCTATAACTGCACCCAAAACCTTTTATATTAGTAATACTTGATAGTTGATGAAATGGTGGTGTTATCGTGACAGATTTACTCATTGAAATACCTGAATTTAATATAACACTTACACCAGGTTGCCGTGTAAAGTTGGGAAGATTTGATATTATTACATGGATTCTTTCCTACGGTTGGTATTCTTGGGGTGGAAATCGTGAAGTTTGTGGATGGTATCTTACCAATATAAAAGATGTCAGTGATTTAAAACCATTATACAGAACGGATCTTGATGATATTTATCTGATAGAAACCTAAGGCGGTGGTGCTATGAATTATGATTACTTACTTATAGCCAGCCTTGGTATTAAACTCTATGAGGGGAACATCATTGCATTAAAACGGTTTCCAGATAAGAAGTGGATTGTAAGATACGGTTGGTTTAATTTTGAAAGTAAATACTATAAAGGTTGGTATTTTTCATCTTTAATGGGCGATGAACTTGTTCCTGCTATAGAATCAGATTTAGATGAAGTTGTAGTATTATCTACATCATCTGATCTGGAAGGACCAACATTACCAGTTGATCCTGAGAATCCACCGGAACCATATGAACCAACAGAATATTTGAATGATACCTATTTTCCGGTATCTGAGAAGAATACCCTAAAACTTGTAGATGGAAATATTGTTTCTATTGAAACAATACCGAACACAAATTGGATTCTGCATAAAGGTTGGTATACATGGGATAATCGTCTATTTAATGGTTGGTATCTTACATCGCTTACAGATAAATCTGTAAGACCTGTAATTCCGCAAGAAATTGATGGAATGGTTGTTGTATCAACTAAGACGAACAATCTTGATCAGAATTATCCGAATGTACTTCCTATTAAAGTAACTCAAACAGATATTACAAATGAAACTTATCAATCATCTGATTATGTAGTAGCACCAAGTTCCACGGATGGTCCGCACGGTCCAATCTTCCCACCAGTTGCACCAGATGATGAAATTATACCATATCAGGTTAAAAGCGCATTTGTAACATTCCCAACAATTGAAGAACGCGATAAGCTGAATCCAAGACAAACACCAGATGGTAAATTAGTTCGTGTCAATGATGTTGATGGAAAGCCGGAATACTATGCTTGGTCAATCAATGAACATAAGTGGGTAGATGTTAACTTTGTATTTGAGGAACGTAACATTGTTGCAGGTGAAGGTATCAAAGGTGGTGGAACACTTGCAGATGATGTAACAATACATCATGGTGATACTGGAACTGGTGAGGAACATACTTATACACCTACATCACAAGGTGTTCCAGTTATTGATGGGATTCTTGTAGATAAGTTTGGACATACCGTTGGTGTATCTGATAGGGATTTGACTGCTGAGATTCAACAAGTTGTAGAAGATGATACTACAATTGCTAAAGTATCTCAACTCCCAAGATGGGCAGTAATCGATCCAGATTCAGATAGTGATTCGGAATAGATTTAATTTAGCACACCTTATATATCTTATATGGGGTGTGCTTTTCTTTTGGGGTTACAGAAAGGAAATTATGTGCTACGAAAAAGGTAAAACCTATTTAGTAACATCCTTAACACCTTTGGAGATTAGAGTAAAAACTTTAGATGATGCAACGATTGTATCTACATTATCACCCGGTAGCGGTGTATTTTGTAAATCATTCACGCATGATGATAATAATGATTTATGGATACGAAATGAATTAGGTTGGATTAGAGCAACCTGTGGAAATATAGTTTATGTATCATAATGGGGATATGTTGATGAAGAAATTGATTTATGCAGCTCATATGGATAGTTTTGAACGTGCTAAACTTGCAAGAAGTTCTAATGACCGATCAAAACTTTCTAGATTTTCTTATGATGATTCAAAATTAGTTCGTCAAGCAACTGCAAGAAATCTTGCTACAAAGGAATCTGATAGGCGCAGACTTGCACAAGATGATGATCCTAGGATCCGTATGGCAGTAGCAAGAGTAACTTCTGATCCAAAGGTTTGGGATGTATTATCTCAAGATGAAGATGTTAGAATACGTAGAATTGTTTCTACAAAATGTCAAGATCAAACTGTTCTTGAAAATATGCTATTTGATGATGATGAACAAGTTCGTATCAATATTATAAACCGTGTAAATGATAGAGATATGATTAGCTTAGCATCGGATGATGAATCTCCTGAGGTTAGAAAGATTGTGGCTGAAAAAACAACAGATAAAGATGTTTTAGAAAAATTGGTACAGGATGAAGATCCATCTGTTCAGAAAGCAGCGGAACGTAGACTTGGGAAGTTATCTACTTTGAAAAGTTCGAAGTTCCATGGTACAATTCATACAGAATTATCAAATCCGGAATGGTCAATATCCCCCTATGATATAGAATTTTATTCTGAGATTGCTGATGAAATAGATGAGATTTTAGATATAGCATTATCCGAATACGCAAAACAATATTGGGGTGGATCAATCTCAGTACAGATGGATAGTAACGATTATGATACGTTAGATAAAATAAAATTGATTATTTATACAGATGATGGTCAGATATCATTTAATGCCTATGCAGATGATATGTTGGCATCTGCTACTTCAAGTACAAATAAAAAGACGTGTATTCAAAATGTTATTAAATGGTTAATTTCTGAATTTGGTGGAAAGTGAGGTATAGTACATGCCTAGAGAAATATGGAATGAGGGTCGAGTTGTAGGCGAAAGTGCTTACGAAATATACGTGAAACAACATCTTGCGGAAGATCCAAATAGTCCTCCTGCAACAGAAAAAGAATGGCTTGCATCTAGTTTGGCTATGGGTGCGTCTATGGTGCTCAAGGTTCCTTCTGTCGGAGGTATGCCAGAAACTCGTCTAACCTGTTTAGATATCAAGCTACCTCGCAATTCAAATCTTGCCGCAGCAAATACCATAGTTGCAAGTTATTTCGAGGGATTCGCAGAATTTCCAGCATATGACCCAGAACATTCAAGTGATTCTATGTGGGCTACAAAGATCACAGATTATGGGGTGCTAATATCTAACAACTCGATAGACAGCCCAGATACCGGATATGTTGGACCGGAAGCATCGTATACAACGGGTATGCCAACTCAAGTACTATATGATAGGAACTTAGACAAAATTCGAGATTATATGCACATCATTGATGGTGTAGTTATCCAACCCGGAAATTGGTCTGAAAATTCATCGTATCCTCCTGCAAAAGATTTTAAACCTGACTTAACTGATACATACCCTCGTGTTCGTCTCCTAGTTAGAGGTAATATCAACTCTAATCCGCTTGTTCTTTTAACAGGTTTCACACTTAACAGTGTACTTTCCGGTTGTGTTGGTACAGAAGGTTCAACAAATACCGCACATCCAGAAAATGGTGATTTTCTTGGACCTGCGGAGTTTCCTTGGGCTGCTAAGATAGTATTTTCGGTACCTAATAGTTTTCTGCAATATAATCTAGATACTAAATATGTTCGGACTATCCATGATTCCGCTGAAGTTAAGGATAACGCGATCATTGACATGGTTGATACCGATCCGAAAGATTTCTACGAAGATTACAATACATTTAAGTGGTCAATATACCATCCGGTTACATATCCAATTCCAGGGTCTAGTGACGTAGAAATAATGAACCCTAAGTATCCTATTTATGTATCTGAACTTGTGCATCCTTCTGGAGCAGCGTCTGCGTCACTTACAGTACTTAGTAAAAACGATTACTATCCTCCCGCTCTTTGGGGTACACGTATTACATCTACAGGTAATACTTCTTTATATCCATTAGACGTAGTTGCGCCTGGAACAATTAAAATGTTCAATAACATGAATGAAGGGGTACTACAAGATTATCAAATGGGATTTCCTGGAACATGGGCTATGAATCATACAAATGATAATCATATTCAGATACTTGATGATTCTGATCCAGAGAATCCTCAGTTTGTTACACTTGCTAATCAAGGGGATATGTCTGTATCAAGCGTAAAGTTAACCAACAACAATACAGTGTTTGATACACCATTTAAAACATATGATGCATCTAGTAATCACCCAAGGATGATGCAGGTTCAGGTAGGATCTACAAAGGGGTATGGACTTATGCTTAGCAGTAATGGTGCCGCATCTAGCCCAACACCATATACAATTAGTGCAGTACCTTCAAGTTCACTGAATGTTACACATTCAACAACTCACGATTCTACTACATACACACCTGATGATAACTTAGCATGGTCAACATTACTAAATGCGCTAATCGAAGATAAGTCTATAAATTTGCTTGGAAATAAGCTAAAACAACTCAAATACAGTTTGACTAAACCTGTAACAAATATGAATCAGAAAGAGATTGATACTGATGACTATGATAGTTCTGTAGGAAGGGCATATATCTCTTTTGGATCCAATACTCAGAACAAATTATATCTTGGGTATAATCTTCCATATACTTCAAATGCGTCTCAATTTGATTATGCCATTGTAGATGGTAATGCCGATAATAATATTTCATATGTTTTAAAACTTGTGGATGGCAAACGTAGGTGGCATTTTGCAAATCAGTATAGAATGTATACTACATCCATAGCTGGATCAGGGGATTCAGATGAACTACTTTATAATTGTAAGGATATATTTATGCGACATGGAATTTTAATTATTCATAGGAGTGATGTACCCGGTGATCAAACATCTCAGTATGTAAAAGCTCATTTAGTTGCGCTGATTGATAGGTGGGCAGGTGCCTGCACTTTACATTCTCTATCAGAAAATCCATCAATAAGTAATCCAAATGATTGCGGGGGAAAATTGATTATTCGTGCACATTATTCTGGATCAGTTTCAACCAATGATACAAGAACTGAATACATTCAAATCCTTAATAGATGTTCAACTACTGCATTTGATATAATTGCTATTGGATATTTTGGTGATCCATATGATAACGTCCATTCAGCATATACTAATGTCGAACCAATTCGCCAACAGGTTGAATCTGCGGAATATTTAGAATCACCGACATAACTACATTTAAACTTCGGAGGGATATATGGAAGCAAATCAATTAGTAAACAAAGTAGGAAATTACTTATATCGTCATATTGATGGTGCATTTAAGTTCAAAAAGACAACAAATATGTATGATGTATATTTTATTGTTGTTTATGAAATTCCAGAGCATATAAGAAAAACATATAATCTTACTGCACCTGAATTTACGAAGTTAAATGAGATGACTATCAATATCAATATTACAACTTATCAAAATAAGATTCGTGTTGATACGATTGAAGTTACACCGGAAGAACAAACTCTTGGGTTTGATTTATTCCCACCTGAAAAGTTACAGGATCTGAATAAAGCCCTTGAACTTATCATGACAAAGGTTAGGAAACGAATTACAAAGAGATTTGAAGATTACGAATTCTTATTCTAATGTCGGAGGTAATTTATTATGGCAATTGATTGGAAATATTTAAAATGTATTATGACAAACTCTACCTGCTACAAAAAGAGCTATAGGATGAAGGATGACCCTAAATCCGTTCTCTGGCATGATACGGGATGCAATAACAGAAATATCAGACGATACGTACAACCGTTGACTTCCGATAAGGACTATCAGAAAATTATCAATATCATTGGCAAAAACCCAAATGGGAATGATTGGAATCATTCTGACAGACAAGCCGGTGTGAATGCTTTCATTGGGGTTGACAAGGATGGAAATGTGCTGACGTGTCAGGTTCTTCCGTGGGATATGCGACCATGGGGGTGTGGATCCGGAAAATATGGATCTGAAAATGATTGTGCGATTCAATTCGAAATCTGTCAAGATGCGAAGAATGATAAAGTATATGCTCAGAAAGTTTATGACGAAGCCGTGAAATGCACCGCTTGGTTGTGCGAAAAATACAAAATTGATCCTAAGGGTACACATAAAAAGAATGGTGTAATCGTACCAAATATTTTGTGTCATTATGATTCCTACAAACTCGGACTTGGATCAAATCACGATGATATTTACGATTGGTTCCCATCCCTGATTGGAAAAGATATGACAGATGTTCGTAACGATGTTTATGAACTTATGACAAAACGTGGATGGGTTAAAAATTATGATGGTACTTGGTGCTACTATCTTGCCAATGGCAAACTTGCAACAGGTTGGAAGAAGATTGATAAAGAGTGGTACTACTTCAATAAGAATGGCACAATGCAAACAGGCTGGTTGAAGGATGATGGAAACCGCTACTATCTGAAGTCCAATGGAAAGATGGCTACCTACTGGTATCAGATTAAGAAAGATTGGTACTACTTCGGAAAGAATGGTGCAATGGTATCTAATAAGTGGATCACTTGGAAGAAAGAGAAGTATCATTTTGATAAGAGTGGTAAGATGACTACTGGATGGACAAAGCATTCAAATGGGCATTGGTACTGGTGTTTTGCTGATGGTAGTTTAGCAAAGGACGGTTGGATATATGATGACCATCCAGAAAAGCCGGATAAGGGCTATTGGCATGTTGGTAAGACAGGTAGATTTGATTATCAATATCCGGCAAGCTGGCATAAGAATAAAGATGGAAGTAAGTGGTGGTTCAAGGACGATCATGGATGGATTGCTAAAAACCGTACAGTAAAGATTCGTGGAATTGATTATCACTTTGATAAGGACGGTTATGTAACAGACCGTGAATTTGTCGAAAATAAGCAAAAGATTTTATCCAATCCGAATGAGGAAAGTTTCTTCTAGAAAGTGAGTGAATTGTATGCAACCAATAGCACGGGTAGGTTCTAAGTTTATAGTCGAAGTTGAAGAAATCTATGTATCTTCCGCAGATGATGATCTTACACCAAAAAGACTTTATCGGATGAAGGGTTTTAATTCCTTAGTATTCGATGATGAAGGAATTGAACACCTGGAATCTATTGAAGAGTATAAGTTGAAACTTCTGACAGAGATTTTAGGACACTTTACAAAACCAACAGAGTAACATACAATTAAGTGCCGGAATAATCATCCGGCACTTACATTTTTGATTTGAGGTGATATGTTTGTTTGAGAAATCTGTAATTAAGAAATATAAGGAACTTGGAATTGATATTGTAATTGATTCTTCTGGTTTTAAGGATGCATATTATGTATACTCAGTAGTAACACCGGAAGGTGCCAGATTTGAATCCTTTAAGGAAGTTAAGGCATTTTGTAATAAAATACTAAATGGATAAATCGTTATAATAATTGAAGTATAAGAGGAGTTAAATTTATATAACATAAAGAAAAATCCTACTAAAATTTTTATTGACAATCTTATCAATATAGTATATACTTATATACAGATAGAAACATGTATCAATAGTGCAAGAGCATGGAAGGAGGGGCTATTATGGTACAGAAAGTTGTTACACACGTACATGATTATAATCTGAATTCGTTCAGCCATCCCATGAAGATTGAACATAAAACTAGAGAGGTTGAATGGAGAGGAGATTACTGCACACTCCATCATTCTGATTTTGGTTCCCAAGAAATCATACTGCGTGATACGTGGTCACAGATTGGGTCGCATGTATTTTCATTTGAACGAGATGATGAGAAAGCTCGAAAATTGATCGTAGATAGCAAGTTAAAGAAACTGTACAGGACTATCAATATGTTGATAGAGCTGAACGAATCTAATATTGATGATTTAGATGCTATATAAATCATTGCACGGAAGGTACCCAAGCGGTGATGGGGCAGGTCTTATAAACCTGTTGCCGTGAGTTCGACTCTCACCCTTCCGATTATCTACTGCCAAGGTTGAAACGATATATACCAAGGAGTCACAGTAGATACGTTATTCGATCCTACCGATACGATAAATCGGGGTAAGTACAGATGGGTGGGCTAATTGCTTGCTGCAGATACTACTGAAAACCCTACAGGAAGTTACTGAGATAGAGAGTCTGTACCCTCTTAGTGAACTGTCAGCATGAATCTCAGGAGATAATGTAGGTAACAGATGAATAATCTCAAATTACAGCGATTGAGGGGATAGGTTTAGGAGTGGCTACGCAGACCAACTAACAGTGTCTAGGCGTAAAGTAGATTTGCGTAAGGCGAGATTATTCATATGTTTGCGGATATGGTGAAATTGGCAGACACGCAGGATGAGCGTTCAATATCCTGAAGAAAGGTAGGTGATGTACATTGAAGAGATACATAAAAGGTGGTATGACTTCCGGATATGTAGGTATATGGTGGATATACAATTCAGAAGTGATTGCAGATTTAGTATCACTTGACAATGGATATAATGACGGATCGTTCATTCATTATGATGCATTTAAGAATCATCTTACAGAATGGCGAAGACTGATGAATGACTTTGGTGCAGGAGATCAAATACCAAAGGGATACAAGTCCATTGAACGTGGTAGAGTTGTCTATAATATTAGGACTATGTGTTACGAAATTGTTTGTAGCAAAACTGTTTCAAAAGATTTAGATACTTTGAAGAAGATAATTGATGCATTTGAACTATATAGTAGTAGATACGATATTGTTGTAGATCATCATTACCATATCGCAGAAATTACAGGAAATCCTGAAATAGATGCTTTTGAGTACGGTATGTAATATAATCACGGATATGGTGGAACGGAAGACATGATAGACCTAGGATCTATTGGGGAAACTCGTGAGGGTTCGAGTCCCTCTATCCGCATTTTATACTTATTACAGGAGGTGTTGCTATGAAAGATATAGACACTACATCTTTTACCGACTGGTTAAATAAAAATCAGGATTCTAATAACATATTTCCACCAGGGATGGATAGTGATACTGCGATTCAATTTCTTGCGGATTACTTACTTCCAAAGGATTGGTACATCTCATACTCCTGTGGAAAATCACAAGCGAATACAGAAATTGTATCTGCTATACTCAAAAAGTATTCTAAGAAATATCGAAAAGAATTAAAACCTTATCTATAAGTAAGACTATCTTTAGATGGGGTTTTATTTAAATGCGTATTATACACAGAACAATTCCAACAACAATTATACAAATGTGTATGCACCCTACGGATCGTAGGGAAGTTATCACCGCTGCCATTTCTTCCAGAGATATTACGAAGAATATGGTTCGTGTTAAATCTTCTAATATTTGGGCATATAACATCAATGTCAAAGGAAATCAAGATAGGGTTGGTGATGTATATGTGCAATTTAAAGGGAGAAAGGGTGGACCCGGGGATGTGTATGTTTTTTATGACGTTCCCACAAAGATATATCAGAAGTGGCATACGAGTCCATCCAAAGGACATTTTTTCTGGCAATACATCCGTGGAAAATATACGTTTGCAAAACTGACAGGTGATAAGAGAACTAAACAGAAGGGTGGAGTTAATTCACCATAATGTAGTTTTTAATCAAGATAGATAGTGAGGAATTTATTATGAAAAGATATATTAAATCATCAGAACTTTTATTTCCGTACTATTTCTGCGGTAAATATGCAAATGGCGGAACTCGTCTAGCTTCTGGAGATTCCGAACAAGAGTGTATTGAGAAACTTGGGAACTGGCAGGATAGTTGTGGTGAACTTCTGGAATATTGGGGAATTACTGATGAAAACTATGTTGATGGGGAACTTATTAGGTAATTAAGATTCACATGCATATAATGGAATTACATATACATGTAACAAGATAGGAGTGAGATGTCTATTATGAAAAGATATATTAAAAGTTCAATGTATAAGGAATTTGATGGATGGTCACAGGAAGACATCGATCTGTGGGAGCAAATTGATTGGGAAGCAAGAAACTATAAAGAATATCCTGTAGAATCTGATTCCTTCAGAGGTTATATAGTTTTATATGGCGTTTTTGACGATCCTGTTTATATACCGTGCAAGTTTCAAAAGTATATTCGATCAAATCCAATCTATGCGCCATATTATGGTCCAGTAGATACTTATTTTGCATTACAGGATTATATTGATGATGGATATAAAATCATAGATCCTATGTACGATGGTAGAAAACATAATGGATATCAAATCCACGATAGATGTGAAACTCAGGAATTATATGATTCATTAAGTAATTAGAGCTTTTCTTATTCCATATTTTACCCTTCGCCCTGTAGTCAGTTCACCCCCTTTCTGATTGCAGGGCATTTTCTCACTCATCAAAGTGCAAATCCATACTATCATGTAATCTTTTATGCAGGGTTGCTTCTGCTTCTGGTAATGCATCACGAAGTTGTTGTATATTTACCTGATATATTTCAGCCATCTCTTTCAATTTATCTTCTGTCATACGTTCTTCTGTTTCTAACATTTCCTGAATAAGTAATTCTTCGATAGAATCATAATCATCTGTGAGTAGGGAATCCATAGTAGTATCTACTTTGGGTGATTCTATAAATATCATGTAATCTTCAATGTCTGCTGGACAAAGTGTGCAGAAGATTGTTTTTAGCGATGCCATCTTATCCGGTGGAAGTTGTACCCTTGGATCAAATAAATCTTCATAAGTAACCTTACCCCAATGTTTTCCAACCATTTTTCCTACTTCCATACACAAAGAACGGCGAATTGAATATTTGACTGTATTCAACTCCCGTCCTATCATTTCGCCTATTCTTGGTTTGAAAAACACACTAAAAGAAAGATCCTGACGATATCCCCTATGGGTTTCATCACCCTGCCAAAGATACTGCCACCATATTTCACAAAAATGCATACATGCTGATTGGAATTTATCTTCATAAGAAATAGAAGAATTGTTTACGAATGTATGTGATGCCACAAATCCAAAGAAAGTATAATTCAGTTGAAGAACTTCATCTCGTACATCAGTTCTTGCCATCCGAGCCGCTTTATCCTGTGGCAACGAAAGATATAATTCTCTGGTTCGTTGCTTAATTTGTTCGTTCTTAGTCATTTAAGGTTTATCCCCCAAAATGTAAAGACACGCACACCTGTTCGGAATCCTGTGCGTGGTTATACAAAAATCTAACCTTATATCAGACATTTCCATTATAGCAACGATTTTTACCAAAAGTCAATAAAATTGTCAGAAAATTTATATATTTTCTACAAAAATCACACACAATCTTGTGATTGTTCAAAAATCTGATACACGATATAGAATATGCGCAGTAGCAAAATGTCGATATTTTTACCACTGCGCATAAATTATCTCTGTGTGCAATTGTACATTTCAGTATATTTATGTCTGGATGCCTTGTGCATTTTCAAGATTTTAGCATCAATTTCCGCATTTCCTGTTGTTCCGGTTAGAACATATGTTTCTATGTCATCATAGGTGAATCCGAACCTATCTTCATCTGTTTTACCACAAAGTCCATCCGATGGTGCTTTATGTACAAGATCATACGGAAGTCCAAGTGCATCACCAATTCCTATGACTTCACTGACAAAGCAATTTCCAAGAATAGAAATATCCCCAGCGGAATCACCATATTTTGTACTATACCCCACGTAGTCCTCTGAGTAGTTGCAAGTATTGATAACTCTGCCACCCTCAGGTAAACTTTGTGCAATTGCATATAGTGTAGCCATTCGCAATCTAGGTGGAAGATTTATTGTAGTATCTTTACTAACATTGATTCCTGTCATCATAAGTTGTTGTATAAAGGTGGCATAAATGGTATTGATGTTTTCTGTTATACTGCGAATACCTAAAATCTTTATCACTCGTTCAGAATCCGATATATCCGGCTGAATACCATTTGGCATCATAACACCTAATACTCTATCTTTTCCAAGAGCTTCTTCCAGTAATGCCGCTGCCACAGTAGAATCTTTACCACCGGATATACCGATAACTGCGGTTGCTGTTGAACCATTTTTATCAAACCAATCTCTGATATTTTTAATTATATCATCTTTCAGTTTATTGTAATCTTCCATATAGCACCTCACTCATGATCAATACGCCACTGAATTGTTCTTTTGAGATAATCTACATATTCTGCATCTTTGCACATACCCTTTCCGTCTACATCGGACAATTTAGCTATCGGCTGTCCGTTGCACAGAGTTGTCTTCATAACAATATTCAGCGGAGGAACACACGTATCATTTGCAAGATATGTTCCAATGCCGAATGCTACATTTGTTTTCGGATTAAAGTAGCGGAAGAGTTTGTCTGCACGTTCAAAATCAAGACTGTCAGAGAACAGAAGGGTCTTAGTCTTCGGATCAATACCGAGTGATTCATAATGCTTGATGATCTTATCACCCCAAGCATATGGGTCTCCAGAATCATGCCGTACACCAGAAAATAAAGTAGCATATGTAAGCTGGAAATCCTTAAGGAAGCAATCTGTTGTGATAGTATCCGTAAGCGCAATACCATTTAGCACACCATATTCCTTAACCCAGGCATCCAGTGCATACCAGTTAGAATATGCTGGATTATGTTTGTGATTTCCCTGACCTGTACACATGATCCATTCGTGTGCCATAGTTCCTACAGGCTTTACACCAAATTTCTTTGCAAGGTATACATTAGAAGTTCCGATGAACTTAGAAGATGCGTGCATAGTGTCATTCAGATGTGAAAACTTATCAACAGCCATTTCCTGTGCTTCTGCGGAAAGTCTACGCCGAAGTCCAAACTCCGAAAAGGTACCTGCATACCAGATAGACTTATGCAACTTATTATACTTTTCATCCAATCGTTCCTTAAAACTTGCTAGAAGTTCATCATAATTGTAAGCCATCCGGAAATATACTTCATTTACAATAGCAAGTGTAGGGATTTCGTACATAGATGTGTTCAGCCATGTACCTCTTGTTTCAATGGAAAGACCGCATTCAGCATCTGTAGTAATTTCAAAATCTTCATACCTTGGTCTCCACAAACGAAGAAAATCAATGTAACTTCCTTTCAGCCAAGGTATACTATCTAGATATCCCAATTCATCTTCTGTAAACTGTAACTGACAATATGCCTGAATCTGTTCCTTAATTTCTTCAACCATTTCTGGTGTAAATTTTACATCTGTATTACGGCACTTAAACGTCCATGTGGTTTTATATGCCGGGAACTGATGATAGATTGCCTGAGTCATTGAAAATTTATATAAATCTTGAGTTAATAGATTGTTGATAATTCTGTTAAATTTCATTATTTATCCTCCTTAATAATTTGTTTATCCACTATTACATCCTTATAGAGCTCCTTGTTTCTTCGTTTTCTTTGATATAAATTTTTATATGTACAAATTTCACAAAGTATCGGATCATAACAACTCAATGTTGATTTAGAACTATTATGGTTTCGTAATATAGCATAATCTTCTTTGCGTATATCTTTGATGTATATGCCATTAACAAATTCTTTCTTATACGAATGTCGTATTATAGAATTAAACGATCCCAAATTTTCCTGTCTAATTAACGCATGTAAACTTCCAGTATATGTAGTTTCAGTACCATTTTCATGTACTAAAATCCAAGTTTTGATTAAATGATGGTTCTCAGATAGATGTTTTTTGTGATCTTTTGACAAGGTTTTTCCTTTATTGCTATTGCTTATTTTAGTTTTTGTTTGTTGTGTATGTTTATACCCATTTAATTTTCGAGTTCTTGCACCTTTTTGTCCGGATTTCTTAGTACATCCACCAATACCGCCAGGGTGTCTATTATATCCATTAGGTTCAAGTGTGTTCAACGTATTAATCCAATACTTTTCTCGTTCAGATGCTATTACTCGATTTTCTGTATTATCTTCAATAATTTCTAATAGTTCTTTGTAAAAGTGATGTCTTCCATAAGTTTTGTAGGCTTCCTGTATTCCAATACCTTTACCCATATATGCTCGTGCACTTTCGTTTTTGACAATATGTTGCCCAATATAGCATTTATTATTTATGTCATTCTTTATGACATATATTGCGTATTTCAATTAAATCCTCCTTTCATTATTTTGTCCCTCTAATATAATCTAAAAAATCTTTGTCAATTTCGTCCTTATACATTTCTACATTATTCCTTATTTTTGTTCCTGATACAGTGTTGATATTTCTATCTATAAGAACGATTTTATGTTTCTGATAGATGTTTCCAAGTTTTTCTTTGTAACTTGGTTCACCTGTGTACCAAGTGAATTCTACATTCGGATCAAATGGGTCAATATTTGCATTTTGAAATAATTCATTTCCCCATTTAACCCAATTGTCATGTGTGAATGTTCCATCCAGTTTAAGTTTCTCATCATCTATAGGCACTACAACGATATTATCATTTTGATACTTCTGCCGCATGAGTTTTAATCTTACTCTGAATGGGATAAAGTCCTTGCCCCTGTCTGTGTCCTTTCCGCATACTCCAATAATTGTTTTATCATTTTCCGATAAAGATCGGTTAATTAAACTCACATGACCGGAGTGTAACGGAATAAAACATCCGAATACAATTCCTATTTTCATATCACTTCAATTTGACACATTTTCATAGCATTAATAGCATTATTGTGAGATTCCACAGTAACACCTGCGCATAATCTTTCAATAACTTTAATCGGCATTTCGGGGCAAAATGATTTAATCAATAAAGCATTACTAATTACACAAATATCAGTGCATACTCCACAAATATATACCTCATCATAATAGTTAGTATTCAGTTTGATAAAATTACCCAAATCTGTACTTCCAAAGGTGTATTTTTCAAATACTTCACTATCAACAGGCATATAAATCTTATCAGTAATCTTCCAACCATCAGAACCTTTAATACAATGTTTTACAGGAAGATTTTTACCCTCTTGTGTAGTCATATAATCATCAAAATGTGTATCTTGTGTAAATACTACGTCACCATTAAAAATCTTAATATATTTATCAACCTCTGGTACAATCTTCTGTGCTTCCGGTGTACCAAGCACTCCATCAATAAAATCATTCTGCATATCTACTACAATCAGCAATTTCTTCATAAAATCACACTCCTTTATGTATTTTAATTAAATCTTCTATATTACCTTTTAGATTAAAGATGATGTAGTTTTCACCATCCCAACAATTTGTAATCTGACATATTGTATCCCATCCAGATTCATGTGCATTTGGGAATTCCATTTGTTCCCAATCCTTAATAAGTTTTTCTTCCGGCACTTTCCTTTTACGATTTCTATTACCCTCAAAACACTTTTCCTTTGGGGCAGTCACCCAAACCAAATGATGATTAAATGTCGGAAACCATTCAATAAATTGTCGTCTTTGACTAACTATAAGTGCATTAGTCGTAAGTAGCACATCTTCACCATTCAATTCACTATTATGCAAATCTCTCCACAATGTTATCCATACGTCAAAGAAGTTTTCGTGGATACATTCATCTCCATTTATTTTTGCATAATATTCATCCACATCATATATTTTTATATTTGGATTTAGTTCATTTATTTTATGGCTTAATACAGTTTTACCACCGCCACTAATGCCACATATTAAATAGAAGTTAGCCATATTCTAAGATTCCTTATTCATTAGTTTCATTCTTTTTAGACAGCTTGTGCCAATTCTTGATACCAATAACGGCTTCAATCAGATAGATTCCCTTTTTAGTTACATATACAGGATCTTTTTTGATAGCATACTGTGCTACTGCAATTACATCTGTAATGATCCACCATACATACTGTTCTTTGTATCTGAGTGCTTCAAGAACTACCGCTACAACACCGATTGCGAAGATTGCAGAATCAAGCCACTTCATAACTTCTACATTCCAGCCAAACTGTGTTGCAAACTTCATCCAAGTATCTCCAGCAAGAAACTGAAGTACAAAGTGTACGAATACTGTTACTGCAACAATAATTAGTGTAACAAGTATATTTTGCACTATGGTAAGTTTCTTAGATTTCGCCAGAAGTTTATCTTCCTCATCTTTGTGCTTGTACCAGTTCACCCAAGAAATTATATTCATTGGGAAATATACAATTGCTTCCAGCCAAAAGGTTGCCCAAATACCAAAGTATGCAAGATAAATCATAAACACAGTTGTATTGATTACTGCAAATGGGAAGTTCATTCGGTTTGCCTTTGCACAAAAGAATACACAGATAATTCCGCAAAGACCGGAAATGAAATTGATAATTGCAAGCCATTGTGGGGTTCCTTCCTGAGGTTGAATCGCATAGTAGATGGAGATTCCAAGCATCACTATGCACATTAGAATTTCATACCACTTCAGACTTTTAAATGCTTTTCCAATCTTTCCGATAAAACTCGGTTCTTCAGTAACTACAACATCATTCATCGTTTTCATCATACCATCCATAATTCTTTCTCCTTTACTAATTTCATCGCTCTAATCATCGTGCTACTGATTGGATATGTTTTTCTTTCTGCATCCACAATTATATGGGTTGCTTCTGGATACGCCCTTTTGAAGTATTCGCCATATTGTGGTTCACTTGAAAATACATAGTCCATTTTAGGTACATATTTTCTAACTAATGGGGTTTCCGCATCCCAATCTTCTGTGCCATCAGGATTCTTTAGATCCATAACATCTACAATATGGAACTCTACATTGTTGTAAAGTGTACAAACTCTTTGTACCTGTTTTGTCCGTGATTCTATACTAAGTTCTTCACTGTGATTTGTTTTCATGATCCTAAGTTCATCATCCCCATTGATAAACATGATGACTACTACATGATCACATTGTCTAGCAGCGGTATCAATGCAATATAGATGTCCTTTGTGCATTGGTAAAAACTTACCGCCATAAAATCCTACAATCAATAATATCACCACCTTTAAATTCTTCTAAAAATACTATCATCAGCAGGTTTAAAATCCTTTTGCCATTCTCTATTAACTACTGTAAAATTACCCTTATTTTCTGGCAGTAAATCATTGAATACATATAACAAATTACTTGTCATTCTATTGATTTGTTCATCCTTTACTATATTATCAAATGCAATTAAATCTGCCTTTGTTTTGATAGAAACATTGACACCATCAATATAATTCATCAAATGATCATTCTTCAAATAATCAGCTAATTCCTTTGCATTAGTATATACATAAATATTTTTGACATTTTTATAATGTCTTTTGTAATATTCAGCAATAGAAGCAGGTTCAGCATATAAAAATGGTTCCCCACCTGTCAAACAAATTGTATGTGCATTTTTAAGTTCTTCATCTGTTACATAGGGAATATCATTTAAACTATATTGCTTATTACAACAATGTTTACAATTCCTATTACATAATGAAGTAACCATAATATGTATGACCTTTTCTGTTTTAGCTGTTTTTTCATTTAATGCATTCATAATTCAACCCTCATACTTGTATGTTTTAGTAGGTAAACCTCTTGATAGTATAGTCTTATCTAATTCAACTACTTTTTTTGTTTTAACATATTCTCTTAAAAACATCTTTCTGAAATTCGGTAGATCTAATGTAGTATTCTTGATTGAATCATAAATCCGCTTGAGTTCTGATATGGTGAATGAACTTTTATCTTTAAGTAGGTTGAACGCATCATCCTCATAATCAATACGGTTTCTGAGTCTTGTGATAGCGGTTCGGATAATTTCATTATGGTCAAATGCGAGATCATTTTCTGTGATATTGATTGAATCATTGCAGAAGATAATTCCATTTACATCATATTTAATCTTAAACAGTTGTGCATCTTCCGCATCATCTCCTGCCTTTACATTTAATGATTCTTTTGGAACTAATGCTGTGTATGCTACAGAAACTACAGTAGTTCTTGGATCACGATTTGGTTCACCAAATGTATATAATTGCTTTAGGTATACATTATCAATGTTTGTTTCCTCTTTCAGTTCCCGTGCAGCTGCATCATCCAACGATTCCTTACCCACCTCTAGAAATCCACCCGGTATCGCCCAATGATTTTTATATGGGTGACATCCACGTTTTATCAGTAGAATATTTAGATCATCATCTTTATCCAGGGTGAAGATAACAATATCTGTTGTTACAGATGGTCTTTCATATTGTGACACATCATAAGATTCAAGATAATGCTTTTCTTCTTCCGAAGAATACTTGTAATTATTCATTTGACTGCTCCTTAACTTAAAAATAGTATCTTGTACTACTGTCAGTATAGTACAAGATACTATTTGTGTCAATAGTTAATTTGAAATTTTTTGAAAATCCTATTCCACGGTGTGTATTACTACATTTTTACTCTGCTTTGCGCCTACAAATGTCGGCTCGATCCAATTTACCTTAAGGTCAGTTCTTCCCTTACCAACCCAATATTTAGACCAATGTGCTGACCGGAAATGCGGAGCAGGTGACTTCCTTCTCTTCCTTTGTTTAGATTCATCCGTATCTGAATCAGATTCTTCTGTAGTATCTTTCTTGATTTCTTCCAATTGTTTTCTAAACGATTTGCCATAAACAACACCAACATCGTCAATTTTAACTTCTGACCACTTGTTACGGATAGGAGAACTAGCTGCACGCGGCCTATATGTACGTTTAGTAAGATCTGATTCTGTAATCTGTGGTTCATCTATAGATAAATAACTAATCATTTGAAGCACAAACAAGTGGATTTCTGCACGTGACATTGTATATAGTTTCTTTGGAATATCATATGTAGAATTTTTATCAGAAAATACAGAATCCAAATTATATCCAGTAAACTGATTTTCACCAACGGATTTGATAGAATCTGCATTTATCTGAAGTAAATTTCGTTCATCATATTTACTTGATATATAGAATGAGTATAATCCAAGTGTATTTGATACAAGATACATTGTGACTCTACATTCTGTATCTTTACTGTTTATATACACTAATACACCACAAATAGCACCAAATTGTGGACAGTCAGATAAATCTAAGTAAAATATATTACATGGCAGATGTTGTATCATATGTTTTGATATTTGCAAGTTGTTTGTATGAATCAGTGAGTCTGCAAAATACATATCTGGCTTGAATACTTGTTTTGTAAAACTCCATTCCTCCCACAAGATAGATGTAAAGAACAAATCTCGCATCTCAGCAGATACACTAAAGTCATCTGCTTCTAATACTTTCTGCGGATATCCTGCTATCTTAAATAATGAATAGCCATTGTTAATCATTATAGACTCTATAGCGGAGAACGGAGGTTTACTAACTTTTACCAAATGATCCGGTGGATTGCATAAAAACTCTGGATTTGTGAAGAAATCTATAACATCTTGGCGAGTTATATTTTCTACACCACTGATAAAGTTAAATAGATTCTTAAACGATTCAAATCCACCACCATATTTACTAAATCCATTGAGTATCTGTAACGGGGGATACGTCTGAGTCATAAAATCACATCCTTTCTATATTATGCAAAATCTCTGTAGATGTATAATTAACTCCAAGGTTGATAATATCTGACTTAGATAAAAATGCTATATTTTCATCAAAATTTACATCACCGGATACTTCCGTAAATTCATAACCAAACATTTTCTGATTGTTTGCAATCCCAAATTCAATCGCGCAGATTGGAACTCCTGTACATGCTGATGCAGTAGTTAATGTGGCATATAGCTTATCTGTTTCTTTACAATATATCCGTTTGCCTTTTACTTTCCCAGATGAAATCATTCGTTTAGATTCCTCGGATCGATTTACCCATTCTAAGTTTGATACATCATTATTATGTAGATTACCATCTTTGTGACGTACCATTTTCTTATCCTCAGGGTTAGGTAGAAACGCTTCTGCAACAAGTCTATGAACTTTATAGGTGTTACTAAGTATATAGGCAACAGTCCCTGTTTTAATATCCTTAGTTTCTACAGGTTCATAATGATCTACCCAATCAATTCGGATATTGCCAGCAGATGAAATTTCATAGCAACTTGGCAAACCTTTAATCTGTTTCCATTCTTCCATAATACTTGTACTTCTCCTTATTTTTATTTTATGAATATTTGCATTTTTACAAATATTTATAATCATGCACATTCTAAACTTGTAGAGAATTATCTGAGATTCAGTAATAAATACATTTTTGCAAATATCCGACATTTATTTTATTCATTATAATCCAAATTGAATAAAATGTCAATTATAAATCCTACATATTTATTTAAAATTATAAATATACAAAATTGTAATATTACAAAAATGTATGATGAATTTTTGCAGATTTGCTTATTTTCTGCCCCTATATATTAATAAAATATATTAATAAAACATTAAAATCCTAAATAAAATAAATAAAATTTGGTGGATTTAGAAATAGAAAATTTAAGGGAAATAAAAATCTACTACCCCGCACTCATTACAACATCCTAACCCCCTACCCCCTTCCCTTCACACGAAACTTTTTAAAATTGCTGCTTGCAATCTGTAAATCAGTATGATATATTCAGATTACACAACGAGTGCGGCGTTGAAGTGTGATTATCTGGTGGATAAGTGGCCGCACCCACAACCCCACACAGTTCCGCTTTACGAAACTTCGACCATACCGCGGTAAATGGTGTCAGAATGGTTCGGCTGGGAAAGAGGATGCTCACACTTCAACGTCGCACTTTTTGTATCTAAAATCGTTATAATTTTCAGATTATGACACTATGGGATGCTAAGAGGGGGAGAGTTTCATGGATATCAATAGTGCTGAAAAGAGTATCAAGAAACTTCTTGCCTACGCTCAAGATTTGGCTGAATCTAAGCCAAGGATGTATCAAAAGTCCCGTGACAGATTAAAAGAACTTGCGGATACTTGTATGGAAGTTGTTACTGTAATATCCAGTGTAATTCAGGATGAAGCTCTTGCGGAAGATATTGTGGAGTTTAATTCTGAACCTATGCCGAATATTGCAAATGCAATTCAGAGTATGCAAGCACAGTTGGATCAGTTGCGGAGTTTTGCCGGAGTATCTTCCGAATCTACATCAAGTTCCAATTCCACATCCAATACTTTCACAAATTCAAAGAAGGGTGCGCTTCGTAAATATACGGATGTACTTCAATCTATTGCCACAGTTGACTTTAAGTATGACTACGTTAGTAGGTGTGCTAAGTTTCTTTGGTATTGGTTTGATGTACGGTTTAGACAGACAGTACGAACCTCTGGGTTTCGTTACAACATGAAGAAGTTTCCTGTATGGGTGCGTGATATTGTTCTTATGTATGGAAAAGCCATTCGGGATAATACCTATCTTGACTTGGATAAAAATGTAAGATCTTGGGTTGATGGGTTACTTGCGGAATCTGATTCACCTAATTTGTATTCGATTCCGTATGATTTGTATCAATTTGAACGTGATATGTGTGCAGATGATATGACAATGGAAGCCGCAGTACTTTGGGATATTCTTTTGGACAATGGGTTGTCTGAACTCTGTACACATACATCAGATGATTTATTTCTTAGTGAAGGGGCAGTCTATGATTTGTGTAGTGAATTGAATCCATCTGTTTTGGATTCATACACAGATTATGCTAGTCATCCTGAAGTTTTTACAACGCTTGGATGGGAGGTGAGAAAACATGCGTAAGTCTATAGACTTTTTACAACTGACTACAAAATTGCCATATCCCCCATCTATCCGTGGTAAGTTATCAACTGTACATGCAGCTTTGATTGATCAATTTCTCGAAACATTTACTGGGAAACATACTGAAAAATTGCAGGTAGTTCATGCAATTAACTGTGTTACTTATATGTATATGTCATCAGATTCTATGCCATTCAGTTGGGATGAAACAGATCCGATACATACATATCGACATACTGATGATGATGAACTAGAAGAAACATTGGGTGATTTATATATTTCCACAAGGGATATTGATTGGTCCAATGTTCCGGAACAGTCATCCGATTCAGATTCTGAATCTCAAACATTGATTGATTCCACAGTTAATGTATCTAATGTTGCACCGGTTGCAGTGCAAACACCGATTCGTCAGTTTGCAGTTAACCCAACTATGGCAGGTTCAACACAACATACATCGAATCCAGCTGTAGTTCCAACCGATAAAAGCGATTTATACATACAACCACCTGTGGTTCCTAGATTCGACATATCACATCCATGGAGATCCGGTATAATTGATGATACTGCGTATGTAATCTATCCAAGTTACCCAATCATACCTACAAAGCAGAATGAAATTTCTATGACTACGGATGTAAGTAAAATGTCAGATACTGATTTACGGAAATTATATCCAAATTGCTTGATTCGAACTCGCGCTGCTTGTATGTATGAACCATATGGTGATTTGTTACTTGATCCGAAACTTGGGATAATCTTACCGATTGATGGATATACAAAGGCACAGCTTGTGGATAATATTGTGAAGTATCCGCACATATTTAGATTGTTAAAACAAGTCGATGGAAACTTAGATAGTTTTTATTCAACTATAGAGATTGATGGAGAACTTCATAAGGTATCAGAAGTTTGGAATACCTTACCGGAATCTAATCTAATTCCATATACAAAGGAATACGTGAAAGAATATGTTGTAAGGCGGTATCTACTCGAACGTGACATTAATGGTATTGATCATAAGTATAAACTTTACGGCACATTAGATCCATTTCTCACACTATTTACTTCACCAACGGACTATATGAATATGGGATACGATAACATTTTACAGATGGCTAAGAAATGTGTTACTGCCAGAGTAAATTATAAGATGTCCAGAAATCCAATATTAAGGAGGCTGAAAGATGCATAATTGTATTTTTACTGCACATTGTACTGAAGCCTTCTGCGACAAATCTTGTCCTGTATTGGTGGAAACATCCTATCTGTTGGAAAGAAATAATCTGAACTTCAACAATCCTGTATTTTCTGCATCTGAAGATAAAGTGCAAAATATGTTACGTGTTTTATCCGTTGCAGAAAATCGTTCCAGCAAATTAGGTGTATATGTATCTTCCAGTGATACAACTATACAGAGTGCAGATTTACTTACATATTGTTCCATCTGCAAATATTGGAAGGGCAGTAGGCTACATTGCAATGTTTATAATTTAAAGTATTCTAAGTTCATAGATGAAACAAAGAAAACATGGACTGGCCCAGAAACAGACAACTATCAGTACATGAAGATTTGGTCAGAAACCGCAAAGGTTCTGATTATATCTAATTTTGATTATGTAGACTTCAAAGATTTTGAATCACAGACAATGTTGAATCTGATTCAACAGAGACAGGCAAATAATTTAGTTACTATACTTGTATCACCACAGATAGGTTCTCTTGTAAGTGGAAAGAAGAGTCTATTTTTCGATATGCTTGTCAATATGATGAAGAATAACATTATCAAGCCGGGGGAAGGTGGTGGTAATGTTTGACTTCAGCAATTGAAATTCAAGTTATATCAAGAATACTCACTAGTAATGATGAACAGGAATTAAATGAACTTTGCTCCTTTGATCAATCATACTATGCTATATACAAGCAACCTATTCAGTTTATTCTGGATCATTTTGCTAAATATAAAACTGTACCGGATGCATTTACATTTTTGGCAAAGTTTCCAGATGTAAACTTAGTTAGGGTAGATGAGCCATTTACATACCTTGCACGTGAGATTAAGAAGAACAAGAAAACTATTCTCCTTCGTGAAACTTTTAATAAGTTGAAAGATTTAGGTGATGGTGATGTGTCTGATGCATGGAAATATCTTTCTATGCAGTGTGATAAGGCTTATGACTTATCCGATTCTAAACCAACTGATATTATTCATGATGCACCTGCCAGAGCAAAACAGGTTCAGGAATATGCAAAGCAACAACGTATTCCAACTGGATTTCCACAGATTGATAAACTTATGTACGGTGGATTATCGACTGTGGAAGAATTGTTACTGATTTTGGCAAGAACTGGATCTGGTAAGTCATGGATATGTACAAAGATGATGGAATCGGCACAAGCCAATGGTTTCCCAGTACTTTACTATTCGCCGGAGATGCAAGCATCTTATCTTGCTACAAGATTTGATACATGGAGAGGACATTTCCAAAATAGCCAACTTTTTCAAGGAAAGTATACAGATCAATACGAAGAATATATTCGTAAATTGCCGGAAGATATTGCCCCTGCATTTATCTTGGAAGATGCTAATATGTCTGAAGGTGTAGTGGATGTACCAGGTATTACTGGATTTGTTCGGAAATATGGAATCAAACTTGTTATCATTGATGGTCTTTCTTATATGTCAGATGCAAGTGGTGGGAAGAATGAACCAGACCATATTAAATACAAAAACATTTGTGCCGATCTTTTCAGATTAAGTAAACTTTATGGATGTGCAGTTGTTGTAGCAGTACAGGCAAACCGTGAAACACGTGAGAGTAAAGATGATAAGGGTGAACCATTCCCGAATCTGTATAACATTGAATCATCAGACCATCCTGCTCGTATTTGTACTCAGGCATTTGCACTTCGTCAGATTTTTGATAAACATGTAATCGATATCCGACTTGAAAAAGCACGTATGGCAAATAACCAAAGACCGATTGTAAGTTATGCTTGGGATATTAACACTGGTAATATGCAGTATCTTCCGGGTGATGACACAGAAGATCCAATGGCAGGTGTAAATGCGCCAAACATTTCCGTAGGTACACCACACACTATGGATTCAGATGCCGCAATTTTGGATGACTTCTCTGATGATGAAGAAGTTGAGTTCTAAGTAGGTAAAACATTATGGATATTATAAATGTTGTAGAAACTTTAGAATCACATAAACTTATCCGAACCAACCGTATCATGGGTGATTGGTATTCTATCTTCTGTCCATTTCATAATAATGGACAGGAGAAGAAACCATCCTGTGGTGTGTCTATCCATGGAACATCCCTTGGAGGTATGTCATATAAATCTGGAACATTCAATTGTTTTGTCTGTGGATCAAGAAGTCTTGAACGTGGTATCGATGAAATTCTAAAATCCCATGGAATACACAAAACTGCAAAAGAATGGCTGAGTGAGAATATTTCAGACTATGAAGAAAATCCAGACTTTGAATATCTTATACCACGTGATACTATGGATGCACTTTCCAATAAGTATGCGTTGGAATATATCAAGGAACAGGAAAACAAAGTGCAGACATATATATCCGAAGAAGAACTCGCATCCTATCGGTTTACAATCCCATATATGTATGAGCGAAAGATGACTGATGAAGTTATTGAATTGTTTGACATAGGATATGATGCCAATTGGATTCCACCTGGAAGAAAGAAACCTGTACCATGCATTACAATTCCGGTGCGTGACCGTGAAGGTAGAACTTTATTCTTTTGTCGCAGAAGCGTTAAGGGAAAATTATATAACTATCCGGAAGGTGTAACAAAGCCTGTATTTGGATTGGATGTGTTGCCAAAAGGTGTAAAAACTGTTGTTGTGTGCGAGAGTGCAATTAATGCAATAACAGCAACTGTATATGGATATCATGCGGTGGCATTGCTTGGAACAGGTAACAGATACCAGATTCAACAGTTGAAGGAAATTGGTGCACAGAACTTTGTGATATGTATGGATGGTGATGAAGCTGGGCATAAGGCTACAGAGAAGTTGAAGAAAGCATTGAAGTCTGTAGCAATGGTTTGGGCTATTCGTATGCCAGATGGAAAAGATTTGAATGATTGCACAAAAGATGAATTTGATCAGTTATACGAAAGCAGAGATTAAATATAGATGATTATGAAGGTTATTCTTCATTTTCATCAAGATAATAATGATAATTTTTTAGTTAATGTTTCCAAAATAGTAGTTGACTTTTTATGTAGTATTATCTATAATAGAACCGTAGTAACAACAATTTAAACCTAATCAACAGATATCAAGATTTCGAATGAACGGAGGATTACAGTTATGACTACTACCGAATTTGTCGCTACACGTAAACTTTTCGCAGAGTATGTTAATTATAAGAAACCGATGTCTTTTGACGAATGGATGAATACATCTGATGATCTTAAGGCAGCGGTTCTTTTTGTTCAGTTCTATGAGCAGATTACACTTGCATGGTATAAGAATAACGCAAGTTATGTATCTGATACAGATGCAGTAGAAACTGTTATTCAGTATCTTAGTAAGAATGTTGAGATCATAAAAAATAATCCGAAGAGATTTGAGAAGTCCTATATTTTTACTGTATGTTCAAACTGTCTTAAGTGCTTGGTTCGTGCCGGAAGTCTTAAGTCAAGAAATGATAACGAATGTAACATTAGTGAAGTTCCTGGGTTTGATGATGAACATGATATCTTTGATACTATGATCGGTTCATCCATAGATGAATCTTATGATGTTGATGCAAATCGTCAGGCATTTTGGGATTTGATTGAGTCTAAGGGCAGAGAAACTATTGTAGTTGTTGCAGAACTTCTTGGCGACAAGATGGATTGGACAACTTATAAGCAGGATGCTCCGGACATGATTAAAAAGTTTAAAAAGTGGGAATCCAACCGAATCAGTGATTCTAAGAGAATGGAGATTATTGAAGATTTGAAGGATGATCTTATGGCTCTGCTTGAACCGGAACAGGTTGCTATGTATGCATAAAGTTATAGCATCTTCAATATGGTATTAACGGTGCATCGATTTGAGATTTTGAATCGGTGTATCGTTATTATATATGTATAACATCGAAAATCCAAAAGGAGGGGTTTGACATGGCATTTAAAAATGCAGCACAGTACAACGAAGAAAAGTACAAAGGAAAATTTATTCTGCCCGATAATGGCGATTTCGCAGATGTAGTTTTCCTGTACCAGAGTTACAATGATGTTCTCTTGGCAGATGTCCACTATGTAAAGTCTGCTGACTACAGTGGATATGTTCAGTGTATCGGGAGAAATTGTCCGGTATGCGGTAGGAAGATTAAAGTTCAGAATAAACTGTTTATTCCGCTTTACAATCTGACTACAGATGAATTCCTGTTTTGGGATAGAGGTGTAGCTTTTGAAAAGCAGCTGAATCGTGATGTATTTAAGAAGTGTGACAATCCGAGCAACTACGTATTCCGTATAACACGTGAAGGTATTGCTGGTGATATTAACACAACTTATAATATTAAACTTTACAGTAAGTCACCTATGACATATCAGGAAATTCTTGAGAAGTTCAATATCAAGATGCCAGATTCCTATGAGAATATCTGCAAGGATATGTCCTCGGAAGAACTTCAGGCACTGTTTGTAAATTCTACAAGCAGTTCTATTGAAGATGATCTTCCGGACTATTCAGTTACACCACGTACAACGGGTGGTGCATCTACACCAGTCTATGATCCTGTATCTGTCGATGCATCTTTGGATGACATTGGTGAAGATCCATCGGATAGTGACATTGATGATGTAGATTTTTAAAACAGTTAGGGTAGGTGTAAATCATCTACCCTAATTTTTGTGTGAAGGAGCTATATGTATGGGATTCTGGACAGAAGATCAAATAGCCGATGTGAACAGAATCGCAGCAAAAAGCAAAGAACTTGTAACTTCCACAAAGAAACAATCCGGTAAGGCATCCAGTATTACAGATCAACTTGCTGAGATGTCTGCAAAAGTAATTGAATACTTCAAAGATTCAAAAGCAATTTTGATTCAATCTAAGGAAGAACTCCATGATTACGTCACGAAAGCAATAGAATCTGGTTATGCTGGAATAGACACCGAGACCACCGGACTTGATCGTATAAAGGATACAATTGTAGGTGCATCTTTATACTACCCCGGTGGTGTTGAGTGTTATATTCCTATTCGCCATTTGGTTCCAATATTTGATGAACCATATAAAAACCAATTATCCTACGAGGATGTTGGTGAAGAATTTCAACGATTAGCAGATTCAAATATTAAGTTGATTTTTGCAAATGCAGACTTCGACTTATCTATGATTTACAAAGATATGCATGTAGATTTATGTGATGTCTGCTATTATGATGTAATCTTGGCATGGAGATGCTTAAAGGAGAACGAAAAAGATAACGCATTGAAGGTTCTTTACAATAAGTACGTTTTACATGGTAAAGGGGATCCAAAGAAGTTTAGTGATTTCTTTACTCCACAGCTGTTCCCTTACAGTAAGCCGGAAGTTGCAAAACTTTATGCTGCAAATGATGCAAAGATAACTTATGAATTATTCAAGTGGCAGTTGCCATATGCTACCAAAGGTCATCCGAAATGTGAAAAAGCAAATCTTAGCAAACTTGCAGATCTGATTTGGCAGGTGGAAATGCCACTTATAAAAGTTTGTCAACATCTTCATAGAACCGGAATGTTCGTAGATAAGGATGTTGCAAGAAAACTTATGATTCGCTACAAAAATAGATATAATAATGAACTTGAAAAACTTGCAGACATTGTAGATAAGGAACTTGAAAAATCTACAACTATTCCAACATTTGGGAAGAAAGCATTCACTACAGGTAAAGAGTTTAATCCTAACTCAAATACACATGTAAAATATCTTTTATATGTTGTAATGGCTTTAGACAAACCCGATGGTACAGATAGTACAGGAAAAGAAGTTCTTGGTGAATTAAATCTACCTGTTACAAATCAGATACTTAAGGTACGAAGTCTTGATACACTTATTAGTACATTTGTAGATAAGTTGCCTAAATCTACTACACCAGATAGTCGGATTCATGCAGAGTTTAAAAGCATTGGGGCCGATTGTATTGTTGGTGGTTCCATACTACCAACACCTAGTGGTTATTTCCGTATAGGTGATATTTGTAACTCCCACAATTGTATAGAGTCTGAGCATGTTGAAGTTGATGATGTTGTAATACTTAACAAAGATCAAATTCCGGAATCTGTTGCATCCGTAATTAAATATACGGATTACCCTACTATTAAGATTACTACGGAATTTGGATTTGAACTTGAAGGTACATACAACCATCCAATTATGGTTAGTAAATATACTTCATCTGACAGGGTACTATTAGGTAGTGACGAATTATCTGGATTTTGGGAAGAACGGCATTTTAAGAAACTTGAAGAAATAAAAGTTGGTGATTACGTAGAATTGCCGTGCAATTATTCATCGCAAATTACACCTGAATATCAGAAAACAGGTTTAGTAGTTGCACCATATAAATACGGTGGACGTACAGACAATGATTGTAGACTACCAGAATTTTATGATGAAGATTTTGCACTTTTACTCGGCATGTATCATGCCGATGGCTCTACTAAAAATCGATGTGGTACATTTCGATTAATTATGTCGAACGATGATCCAGAAGTTATTTCTGAATTTGATAGGTTATGTGTTAAATTATTTAACTTGAAGTCTGCATATTATGATGATTCGAGAGAACATTATGGTGGTGAATCTAGTGTAAATTGTATTCGAATTGCAGATTTAGATAGGATATTATCACATAGTAAGCAGAATAAGAAGATCCCTGAGTCTATATTTAAGTCACCAGTGAGTGTAATTAATAGTTATATTCGTGGTATGACTTTAGATTCTACAGTATGTAGGGATTCTGCTGGTAGAGCATTATTTGAATTGAGTATTTGCAATGAGGAAGATGCTAGATTTGTTCAGATGCACCTCGCATCTCAGGGGATTATTTGCAGCAAACTTTGGAATCATAATAAATATGGGAAATCTCCACGTATGAAGTTCAACGCAGATAATTACATTAGGTTTAGAGATGTTATTGGATTTGTTGAATCTAAAAAGTATATAGATACTAAATGTAGTTGTAAGAACCAATACGAATCTAGACGCATAGGCAATTCGTTCCGAGTAAAGGTGAAATCCATTACATATTCATCTAACACTGTATATGATCTTCATGTCCCAAAAACACATTCGTTTATTAGCAATGGCATTATATCGCATAACACTGGAAGATTTAGTTCAAGAAATCCAAATCTCCAAAATATTCCCAGCCATGCAGAGGATATACGACATATTTTTCGGGCAACTCCAGGATATGCCATAATTTCTTCGGATTACAGCGCCCAAGAACCACGGATTACTGCTTTTGTTGCAAACGAAAAGTCTATGATTAAGGCATTTCAAGAAAATCGTGATGTTTATGCAAGTATAGCAAGTTTATCATTTAATCTACCATATGAACGATGTCTTGAGCATCATCCAGAAACAGGTGAATATCAAGCAGACGGATATGCAAGACGAAACGAAGCAAAGAAAATTTTGCTCGGAATAACTTATGGAAGATCTGTTCCGTCTATAGCAGAGCAGTTATTTGGTAAGAATAAAGATATGTCGGAAGATGAAAAGGTTGAGTCTGCACAAAAGATTTATGATGCAGTACTTAACGCATTTCCAAACATACGTGCTATAATGATTGCTACTCAGAAAAAAGCAAGACAGTATGGTTACACAGAAACTATACTTGGTAGACGGAGACATCTTCCAGATATGCAGTTACCGGAATATGATTTTGTACCATTGGATGGATATGTAAATCCAGATGTAGATCCACTTGATCCATCTACTTTGAAAAACAAAGATGCGATTCCTGATAGGATTAAGCAAGCATTACAACAGGAATTTCGTAGTTTCAAAAGTAGGGGCAAAGTATATAAAAGGATGCGTGAATTACACGATAGATATCATATTCAGGTTGTGAATAATCGTTCAAAGATTGCAAGGGCTACACGGCAATGTCTTAATGCTGTGGTTCAGGGGTCTGCTGCCGATCAGTCGAAGTTAGCAATGTTGAAACTTGAATCTAACGAAGAGTGGAAAGCCATAGGTGGAAGGATGCTTGTACCAGTACATGATGAAATTATTGCAGAAGTGCCATTGGAACATGTGAAGCGCGGTGGTGAATTACTGAGTAGTATGATGTGTGAAGCCGCAGATTTTCTTCCATTCCCATCTAAGTGTGATGTTACAACATCTATCCGGTGGAAAGGTCTTGAATACCCGTGTCAGTATCCAAAGCCAAAATCACTTACAAATCTGACAGAAGATGAAGTTAAGTGGGTGCAATATCATCTTTGTGAATGTGAATATGTACTTCCTGTTTACAAGGATGAAAACGGTGAAAAGCCAAAGGGTGATGCATCTGTAGGTGTAAATGGTGTTGTTAGTGATGAATACTTACAATGTATTGCGGAATGTAAGCAGGAGCTTAATGCTACATCCGATGAAGATTTTATTGAAAAAGTAGAAAATTATGTAGTGAATTATATAAAGTAAAGGAGAAGAGAATATGAAGTTTACAACAAACACAAAGCCATTGGCTGAAGCCTTGAATCTCGGAATCATTGATTCCAACATTTCTAATTACTATAAGAAAAGTTGTATTGCGCAGATTACCGCTACAACGGATACCCTTACTGTAAATGTGGAATCTTCTATGATTTGTACAGAGATTCGCGTTAAAGGTGTTGGAGAAGGTGGTGAATTTGCAAAAGCATTTGTAGATGCTGCACTTTTTAAGAAACTTATTCATACCTTTGAGTCAAATGTTTCTATTGAATTTGATGCAAATGGCATTAAACTTCAGTCCGGTAGATCCAAGTTTTCACTTGGGAACAGTATTGGGGATGCTGTAAGTATTGATGATTTTTCACTGAAAGCACCTGCAACACCTGCACAGGATGCGGAGTTTGTAGAAGTAAATAAGGAAGCATGGAAATTTATTAAGGATAATCAGATGTTTGCTGCATCTCAATCTTATGTAAAGCCTGTATATACAAAGGCATGGATCAGTGAGGATGGTGATGTTCTTGTCGGTGATTTTGATGCATCACTGTTTACATACTCTAAGAAGGGTACACTTGGTACAACTTGCTTGCTTTCCAATACAATCATCAATCTGTTTAATTCACTTCCTGAATCTGCTCAGATGACAAAACTTGGAACAGACTATATTATAAAGTTTTCTAAGGATGCTTATGACTATGTAACCCAGTTTACACCTCAATATGAATCTGATGAAGAAGTTGGAAGTTATAAATCTGACATTATCTTTAAGAGACTGAATCATCCGGAGAAGTCAAATAAGGTATTTACCGGACTTATCACAAAACTTTTAAATCAGGCATCGCTTCTTTCTGCATCTTCATCTATTATCAAATTATCTGTAAAAGATGGTGCTATGTATTTGGATAATGAAAATGTAAATGGTCAGGTAGAAGTTGACGGGGATGAATCTTTAGAATATGCAGTAAACTTCCGTCTTGATACGCTTAAGCAGGTCATTTCCAATTATGGGGATAGATGGATTGAAGTTGGACCTATGTACTATGATGCTAAAGATCCGACAAGTACTATTGTTGGCATCATGATTTGGAATGAAGATCTTACTACAATTTGCGCAGGAGTAATGGCATAGTATTATGGCTTTTAGAACTTGGGATGCATCACATCTTACGAAATTTAATTCATCAACAAGTTCTGATTTCCTAGATGACTATGATTCTTATGTGGAACAAAAGATTAAGTCTGAGGCTGAGAAACCTTCCAGTCGGACATTCGCAGCTTCATCTTTCCGTTGTGATAGATGGAGCTGGTTCCGCATAAGGGGGTCAAAACAGGAAATACAGGTTGTTGATCCATCTCTAAATTTTACCGCAGATATTGGTACTGCATGTCATAGAATTATCCAAAGTAATCTGAAGAACATGCTTGGTTCAGATTGGATTCCGGTTAGACAACATATCGAATCCATCAATTTCCCATATAAATACACATTGGAAGAGGATGAATCTGGTTTCGAATCTCTGGTTCAAATAGAAGAACCACCAATCAAATTTGCCTGTGATGGAATTGTTCAGCGGAATGGAAAGAAATATCTTTTGGAAATTAAAACTTCTGAATATTCATCTTGGGACAATTTGACTGATCCAAAACCACATCATATAGATCAAGTAAAATGCTATTCTACACTTTTACAACTACCAAATGTTTTATTTTTATATCAAGATAGGCAGTATGGTGGACTTAAATGTTTTGAAATAACCATATCCTATCCAGATATGATGGAAGTTAAAGAAAGATTTGAACGCGTACTTGACTTAGTAAAGAAGAATTTGGCACCAGATCCACTTCCAAAGGGTGATGCTTGGTGTAATCCTTCAAGGTGTCCGTATTTTAATGTGTGTAAGGAATACTAAGATTTTGTAGTTGAAAATCGTTATAATATGTAGGAATGATTTAGTGAGGTGTATTAAAATTGTCAAATTTAGCACAAAAATACAGACCGAAAGTTTTTGATGATGTGCAAGGACAGGATATCATAGTTGATATGCTACGAAAGTTTTGTGAAAATCCGAATATGGATGTACGGAACTTTCTTTTGATTGGTCCAGCTGGATGCGGAAAAAGCACATTATCATATATCATTGCTAACACTTTAAATGAAAATAAGGGCGGGTACACTTTTATGGATGCCGCATCTCATGGTAGTGCTGAAGATGTTCGTAAACTTGTTGAACAGGCATATACCTATCCAGTTGGTACGAATTATAAAATCATGCTACTCGATGAGGTTCATGCGTTTTCCTCGGCTGCCTGGAGTGCCTTGCTGACAACATTGGAAGCAAATCCAGCTAAAACCATATTTGTTATGGCAACTACAAATCCTGAGAAGATTCCAGCTACGATACTTTCCAGAGTTCAAGTATTTCAGTTGTCTAAGATTAGTGTAGATAATATTATTTCACGTCTGAAGTATATCATTGATTGTGAGAACAAAGAAGGTAGAAATATTACCTATACAGAAGATGCTATTTCATTTTTGGCAAAAAGTGCAAATGGTGGACTTCGTGATGCCTGTACTTTGCTTGATAAAGCATTGGCTTATAGTGAAAATATTACATCTGAAAATCTGATGGTTGCCCTTAATCTTCCAGCATATGATGATTATTTTTCATTATTAGCATCCTATGCAAAGCATGATAATGAATCTATTACAACACTTATCAATAAAGTTTATAATTCCGGTGTGAATTTCGTAAAATGGTTTGAAGGATTTCATTCCTTTGTAACTAATGTAACTAAGTACATATTTATGCAGGATATTACTGCAACTATGATTCCGGCACATTATGCAGATAAGGTGTCTAATTATGGGGTGAAACATTCTGTAATTTGTATGAAGTTGTCAAGTAAATTGCTGAAGATGATTGCAGATCTTAAGAGTACATCTTATCTTCAGGAAGTTGCACTTACATACTTGTGCGTACCTGTACCGAAGAAGAAGGAGACACAATGAAAAGCATTATCAAAGTTATAGAAGAATATTCCACCGATTTAGATGCTATTCAGGAATTTTGCGATGATATGTATTCACAGTTTTTTGAAGAAAATTTTGCAGAAATTCGGGAACTGTATAAACGGATGAAGTCAAAAGTACATCCAATTACAGATGCTGAACTTGAATACATCTTAACAACATTCCCAATGGAATTGTTTACAGTTGCAGAGAAGTTGAATAAACTTCGTCTGAACTGTGAGGTTGTTAAACTGAAGAACAAGCAGACTTTAGAGAAAATCCGCAATGACGCTATAGCGGATGCTACGGCTCATGGTTTGAACAAGACACAAACAAATGAGCATGTGTCTCATGTAGTGGCAGAAAAGATGGTTGAATATGAGGTTTTACATGCTGCCTATAGTTCTATAATTGCCCGTGTAGAAAATGAGCAGACATTTTCCAAAGAACTTATTATGGGTGCGAAGAAGATTTGGGATGCACGTAGAAGTTCTGAACTTTCAAACCCTGTTGGTATGGTAGTTCCAGAAGATTTACCAGAATATGATAAATAGTATATAACCCCGGATCATTCCGGTTTGTAATTTATGCGAGGTTTAAATGGCCGCAACATTTGCATCAATTATTAACAAGAAGAAAAAGGATTGGAATTGTGCCGAACTTATGGATAGTGCAAAGGCAAAAAGAAGTCCAAAGATTCCGTTTTCAAGTCCAATGTTAAACTATGCAACTTATGGTGGAGTTCCGCGAAGAAGAATATCTCATTTTTATGGGAAGTATGGTTCTGGAAAAACTTCCACTTGTGTTGATATTTGTAAAAATGCTTATGATATTTTTGAACAGGAATATAATGACCACATTCTTATGTTGCAGGAAAAACTGACTGAAAATAAGTCAGTTGCTGCGGAACTAGAAGAGTATAAAGACCGTGGCATAAAGAAAATATTATATATTGATTTGGAACATACGTTTGATGAAGAATGGTCTGAAAAACTTGGTGTAGATCCAGAGCATATTGAAATCATGCAACCACCAAATGTAGTTGCAGAGGAAATTTTGAATACCGCACTTGAGTTGATTGAAACTGGTGAAATGGGATTATTGGTTATTGATAGTATTCCATCATTGATACCTGAATCTAAACTTAAAAAGAAACTTGGTGAAAAGACTGTAGCTGCCTTAGCTGGACTTATGACCGATTTTCTTGTAAAGGCAGTACCGCTTCTCGATAGGTATGACTGTACTATGATTCTTATTAATCAGAATAGGGATAACTTGATTAATCCCTACGCAGTAAATACTCCAGGTGGTCAGGCAGTTAAGTTTTATTCATCACTTATGCTTGAATTTAGTATTGGGAATCCAGTAGATTTCCTTGGAAACGAACTTCCACAGAAGTCTGAGAATCCTGCTGGATATATCATCAATGTACGTCTTACGAAACAGAAAACTGCACCATTTGATAGGAAAAATGCATCTTATTATCTGATGGCTCAGTCCGGTATTCGTAAAGATATTGACCTTGCACAGACTGCACTTACTAAGTATGATTTGATTAAAAAGTCAGGTGCATGGTTTACATTTGCAAACCCATTCACTGGTGAAATTCTGGATGATCCTGAAACAGGTAAAGTTCTAAAGGTTCAGGGTATGGCTAAAGTATATGAATATCTGAATAGTCATCAAGAATATTATGATATGCTTGAAAAGTATATTACAAGTGATACAAATATGACATCATTCGATACACTTGAAGATTTTGAGGAATAGCTTATTATCCACAATAATATTATGTACGGTTGAATATCATTAAGATATTTGTATATAATATGTTCTCCGGACGGAACAGGATAATCAGACTGAGTTGCTAAGATGAAATATTAAAATGCATCTTAATAACTACGTTACTTGAGAATACATAGTTACCTTTTGGTGTACTTCCAGCCTGAAGCTCTAAGGGCAGTGATTAAACAGTTCTGTTATTGTCGGAACAGTGTTGCTGACATAAAACCTCAAGATAACATTGTCGTGGGAGATTTTACTCTAACATACAGGAGAATTTAAAATTATGGTGTATGTAATAAATAAGAACGAAAACCCGTTAATGCCTTGTAAAGAGGCTAAAGCAAGACATCTGTTAAGGGACAAGAAAGCAAAAGTTGTTAAGAAGGTACCTTTTACTATTCAGCTTTTGTTTGACTGTGAAGAAAACGTACAACCTATCAGCTTAGGTATTGATGCTGGTAGTAAGCATATTGGTGTATCGGCAACTACTGAAAATAAAGTATTATACGAAGCAGATGTCGAACTAAGGAATGATATTGTTGATCTTATCTCTACTAAAAGGGAAGCAAGAAGAACAAGAAGAAACAGAAAAACAAGATACCGTAAGGCTAGATTTTATAACCGAAAAAGAGAAGAGGGGTGGTTAGCCCCTTCTGTAAGGCAGAAAATTGAAACACACTTACAAGTAGTTAGAGATGTATATAAGATTCTTCCTGTATTTAAGATTACAGTTGAAACTGCAAGTTTTGATATCCAGAAGATTAAGAATCCGGATATACAAGGCGAAGAATATCAGCATGGTGATCAATTAAATTTTTGGAATATAAGGGAATACGTGTTATGGAGAGATAGCCATACTTGCCAATGTTGCAAAGGTAAATCTGGTGATAAGATATTAAATGTACACCACATTGAAAGCAGAAAGACAGGTGGCAATGCACCTAATAATCTGATTACTTTGTGTGAAACTTGTCATACTGGATACCATAAAGGATCTGTAATATTGCCTAAAAGTATCAAGCGTGGTGCATCATTTAAAGATGCTGCATTTATGGGTATTATGAGATGGACTTTCTACGGTGAGTTAAAAAAGAACTATCCGAATGTTCATATGACTTTTGGGTATATTACAAAAAACAATCGTATAAAGAATGGATTGCCTAAAGATCATTTCATCGATGCAAGATGCATAAGTGGCAATCCCTTAGCTAAAACAAGTGGTACAGTGTATTATCAGAAGAAAGTAAGGCGACATAATAGAAAGATTTATAAAGACAAAATCTTAAAAGAGGGTATTGTAAAACGAAATCAATGTTCTTATGAGATGTTTGGATTTCATAGATATGACCTTGTTAGATGGAATAGTAAGTTATGTTATGTAAATTCTCTAAGAACGAGCGGTAGTTTTCAGATTAAAGACTTAATAGATAAGGATTTTAAGAAGGAAATTAGTTATAAAAAGATTGATAAAGTACAGAACAGAAACGGATTTATAACAAGTTTTACTAAAGTTGTTTAATAATATTGAATATTATGGAGATGTTTTAGTTATGACTAAGAAAGAAGCAAGTGATAAACAAGAAAAGATGGTTGCCAAGTTGCTCGGTTGGAAACAAGTAACTGGTAGCGGCTCACGTAATAACTTCCCAGGTGATGTATCTGGTGAAGGTTGGCTTGGTGAATGTAAAACTCATGTAGAAGATCATAGGGTTGTATTCAAAGAGCAGGTTTGGAAGAAGATTTGGGAAGAAGCCACAGCAAGATTTAAATATCCTGCGTATTTTTCTGATAACGGTTCTCAGCTTGCAAAATATACTTGGGTTATTATACCAGAACGTGAACTTCCAAATGATTATACTGTTGTTGATTTTCCAAAAGATGTGAAGAATTCCTTGTCCTTTGCCGCAGATGATATGTTGTTTTCTATATTGGATCACTACAATTCAGCATACCTATTTGCATTTAATACTAAGTCAAATGAAATTTCTATTAAGAGAAATCGTTTATTATTGATGAAACTATCTGCATTTGAGGAACTTATTTCATGTTAACTATTCAAGATGTCGGTACGGAGATTCTTGGCAATACTCCGAGAAAATTTTATGTGTTTGGTGGATCGGAATATGGTATCAAGTGTAAGTATCTTGATATTTTGAAAGAACATTATGGAAAATATGAAGAATATCAATCTGTGAATGACGTTCTGAAAATTATGTCCACCATGCATATTATTCCGCTGGAACCAATGCTTTATATTGTTCGATATGATGAATCATTTGTATCTAATCTTTCGGATCAAACTGAAAAGCAAATTGATTCTGCAAACATTATAGGAACAGTAGTTTGTATATACGAATCAGACAAACATATGACTAAACTGTATAAATTTTTGCAAAATTATACAGTTAAAATTGATTCTGTGGGAATTAACTTCAAAATTAAGTATTTGCATACAGATTTTCCCAAATTACCGGATAAACTAATTAATCTTGCTGCACAGTATGGAACAGACTACAATGACGCAAAGAATATGTGCCGAAGTATGTCTATGGTAGATGTGGAACGGATATTTCTATTGTCCGACAAACAAATACTTGCGTTGTTCGGTAAACAGAAAAGTCATTCTGTGGATGATTTAAAAATTGCTATAGCAACAAAGAATTTCAATTATCTGGTAAATTACTTAGAAACTGTGGATGACTATGACAGTATATTCTATACAATATTATCTACCATGGTTGAATTGGAAAAGATACTTAGCAATAGTAAATATGTTCAGTCTAATTTAAAGGATTATGCAAAGTATTGGTTTGAATCGGATATTTATAATATGTTTATGAATACATATGAAGAAATACGAAAACTTAGATCGTATGCGACAGATGCAAAATTGAGTTTAATTTACCTGTTTGGACTGATGCGGTTTAAGCATATTCCGAGTTTGGAATTTATGGAGATGGAAGAATAGATGGAACTTAGATTTCAGAAAAGTCCAATGAAAGAACTGAAGCAACTTGCAGAATCTGACAGGCATAGCTTACTTATCGAAGGTCCAATTGGATGTGGAAAATCATATTTGGCAAGACAATATGCAAAAATGCTGAACATTTCCGATATTGCGTTCGTACAACCGAACGTACAGTCGATTCGTGAAGCCTTGGATAGGAGTGTTGATATCACAAGTCCAATCGTATTCTGTATAGAGAATCTTGATTTAGGTGTACTTTCTGCATCCTATACATTACTTCTATTTCTGGAAGAACCAACATCAAATGTTTATATAGTTGTTACTTGTAGGAACAGGTATAACATTCCTGAAACAATCATAAGCCGAAGTACATGCGTGTCAATTGGTCAACCAATTCTGTCTGATGTAGATGAATATGCAAAAATTATAGATTCTGAAAAATATAAGTCTATGAAATCATTACCTGTATGGAAAGGAGTCCGTAGTCTCATAGATGTTGATTATGTATATAAGATGAAACCTGAGTATTTGGATTACTATAAGAAGTTCAAATCTGAGTTCAAGCTAAATGACTGTGTATCAAATCTTTCGTGGAAATTAGGGCACTACCAAGATCGTTCCGAAACTGATATCCGGTTTGTACTTAATTATATGATGAGTGTATTTACCGATAAGCGCATACAAAAATACATAGTACAATGTGTCCGTGAACTTGATGTATGTCGAATTGCACCACATGCAACTTTGGCTAAGTTTTTATTTAATTGCAAATACGGTGATTAATATGGGTAATATTACATTATGGCAAGGTGATTGTCTAGAACTTATGTCAGATATACCGGATAGCACTATTGATGCAATAATTTGTGACCCACCATATGGTACAACACCGATTGATTGGGATAATGTATTAGATTTTACTAATCTATGGGAACAGTATAATAGAATTGTAAAACAGAATGGCGTGATTATATTGTTTGGTCAAGAACCATTTTCCACTTATGTTCGAATGAGTAACATAAACGATTATAAGTACGATTGGTATTGGGAAAAAGAACGAATTACAAATATATTTCAGGTAAAGCGCAGACCTGGTAAAACAGTTGAAAATGTTATGGTATTCTATAAAAATCAATGTACTTACCATCCACAAAAGACAGAACATATTGGGAAGCGTGTTACAAATAAGATTGGTGAAAATGCTCAGTGGTCAGTTACGCAGTCTGGATATGAGCAGACCACAAAGCCGATTGAATATAGTGATGATGGTACAAGATATCCAACACAGGTGTTGCGTATAAATCGTGATAATCCAAGGGAACGATTGCATCCAACTCAAAAACCTGTGGAACTGATTTCTTATTTAGTCGAAACTTATACAAATGTAGGTGACACTATATTAGATAACTGCATGGGTAGCGGAACAACAGGTGTTGCATGTAAATTCCTTAACCGCAATTTTATCGGTATAGAATTAGATGAACATTATTTCGATATAGCGCAAAAGCGTATTGATGGTGAAGAAATCATTCTAACCGATGGTAAAGTTTTAAATCGGAAAGTAACAAAAACATATAATTTGTTTGGTGAATAGTCTATGAATGATGAACTGAATGAAGTGATAAAATGTGATAACAAATTTTGTTCTTGTAGAGATGAGTCCGGATATTGTAAACTATCGAAATGTGTAAACCCATCTTACAAGTTTAAGTTAAGGCAGATACAGAAACAACAAGATCAGAATAAAATAAAGGAATAGAAATTGTAAAGGTTGTGTGGTAAAATTACTATGCAACCTTTTATATTATATAGAACGAATTTTCGGAGGGACTGAACATGGATTTCGTAACCCCTATTTATCAACAAATTGATTTGGTTACTGCATCTGAAGCAAAACAAAGAGCAGATGAAGCCCCATTTATCCTTGAACAACAATCTGTAGCTCATGCAATCAATAATGCCGCAAACACTGGAGCATATTCAGTACGGTGGAGCAGAGAACTTAGTGATGCTATGGTTGAACTTTTGAAGTCCAAGGGGTATATGGTTTATAAAAATGATCGTGCAGCTAATCCTGATTGGTGTTGGACAATTTCATGGGATTAAGTCATAGACGACCACCAGAAAAAGAGTTTCCTGCATTTCGACTTGATGCGGTAGTTCATGAAGATGTTGCAATGGTAAGTGAACTTTTCAGTTTACAACAGGTTCAAGAATATTTGTTCATACGTATTCCACCATATATTGCACACGATTATGAATTGTATCAAGTAGATGAAATAGCAGATACAGCAATTCCTTTGGAAGATTCTGATAGTGATTCAGATTCCGATACTGAATCGGATACCGATACAGATAGTGACACAGATACCGATACAGAAAGTGATTCCGATTCGGATAGTGATACTGATTCTGATACAGACACTGACACAGAAGAATCTACCGCTTCTAAAAAGAAAACTCCATGGGAGCACGAACCATATAGAGTTTGGTATAAATTTAGATCTGAATTGCTGAATATGGAAATTGGATATCACCAGTATAGAATGTCTTTTAGAAATTCATTTAATGGTGATACTTGCTTACTCTACTTCGCATATACAATCCAAAGCAATAATCCGGATAAACCATATTATTATATGGGGGTTGCTAGAGAATATTTGGAGACGAAGTGATGTACTATAGAATAGATCGTTTCAGATTAGATTATGACTATTATGGAGGGCGTTGAAATGCAAGCCATATTTGCTAGTAAATTTTATAAATCAAGTAAAAGACAAGATGCTATTCGTGCAGCTATTTCTGATCCAATCAATGTAGAACTCGTTCAGCAACTTTCTGAATATCTTGATGAAGAATATAAACATCCACAATCGGAAGAACCTCCCAAGGAAACTTCTGAACCGGAAACTGATAATAAACCGGAAGATTCTGAAGATGTTGATGTAAATGTGAACGTAAGTTCGACACCATCATCTGCACCATCTGCACCACATCGTGCAGACCATCATCTCAGTGATATGATGAGAGCAGAAGAAGGAGAAGGTGGTGAGCCACCAGTTGCAGAAACTGAAACTACGGAAGTTAAGGAAGAAACTACCGAGGTATCTGAATCTACAGATGTACCTGCTGAACCTGTTATGGCATCTGAAATTCCACTGACCAACCCAGTAGTTACTATTGCAGACCAAACAGATTCCATTATGGGATTTTTAAATAGTCAGGAATCTACATCTGGGGTTCGACTTGTATCTGTAAAAGTAGAAAACGAACTTTGGGTATATTATAAAGATTCTATCAATCTTAATAATGTTATGGAACCCACAATTGCTTCTCTTAATTCCGCAGATTATGGTCATTTAGATTTTAACCGACTTGCACGTACTGATAATGCCATTGTATTTGATATTACACAATCCACTAAACCAGTAGAACCAATTAAGGAATCTGATGAAAAATAAACTTCCTATAACAGAAGAACTTGATTTTGCATACCTTTTGGAACTAATGTTACCGCTACATAATGTTCCAGAGTTTGCATGGCTACCGGAATTGTTTTCTATTGTTGGATATGAAAGTTTGCTAAAACTGTGTAAGTATGCAGGTGGTGAAACTATAACAATTCCAACATCTGATCAATTATCTTCAAGTATAGATGCACTTCAATGGTTTTATAACATTCACATAGCAAATAGAAACACGATTGTTGACGTTCCAAAGGAATCATTGGAACTCGTACAGAAGATAGAGGATATCTATTATGCTAGAAACACTGAAACAGGCAATTTGTGATTTACCTTGTATATCTTTTGAGGAGTATTATCAGTATTATGTGATGGATATACAGGATATGAATATCTATTCAGAAGTAGCATCTATGACAAGAAATAATATTGTAGATTCTTCTGTTATAAACAAACTTATCAACAAAGAAATTGAGGTATTCGGTTTATGATAAATTGTACCAAAATTCAATATCAATATAATCGGCTATATAGAGAAATCAGAAATTATATCTGGGATTTTGATGCAGTAGAAGCATTAGCCGATTTAGAAATAGAGGTTTATAAAACTTGTCAAGATTTAGATAGTATTCGGAATGCTTTCAGTAATCTTCGTCTATATACCAGAGAAGTAGAATATTATGATGAAGATTTGGCTAAGGCTTTAGATAAATTTGAAGAACTTATTAACAGTGATGATACACCATATGCAAAACTTTGGATGGTAAAGGAGACGGTTCAATGAAGATTGAAAAGAAAAAGAAAGATTGTGTAGATGCTGGATGCAATGCAGAAGTAAAAGAATCTGAACAGATGAAAGAAGTTAAAGAAATAGAAGAAACAAAAGAAACTCCCATTGAAGAATGTGATTCCACAAAGTCTGTAGAATCTTCTGAATCCGTAGAATCTGTAGAAGATATTAATGATTTGGAAGAAGATTCTACAGAAGATATTGAAGCAAAAAAGAACCTTGGACTTGCAAAGCAGTTTTACTCACTTGCATCTAATCATGTTAAAAACGCTATTGATGCATTAGGTGATGCTGCAAATAATGGTGATAAGTATGCAAAGCAAGAAATTGCAGATCTTAGTGTAATCCTTCTTGATCTTCAAAATCTTCAAAGGATGGGATAATTTCATATATAAGGAGAATACAGAATGAAGAACGTCAAAACCGTTGATACTCTTCCGGCATCTATTATGTCAGATCCATTAATACAGAAACAACGTGAGGACGTGGCGAAAATGCGCACGTCCTTATTGTGTTGTCCAGATGATTCTTATTCTGTGAGTCAGACTATGCGACGGATAACCGTGATGCGTGTATATCATCAGATTACAAGAATTGTACGATACTTGGATATGATGGATCGTATAGAAGAGAAGTTATATGAATCTATCGAACGAAGACTTGATACGATTGACACCGACAATATTACTTCATGGGCTACACTCCTTAAATTGCAGGAACAACTACAAAAGAATATGATAGAAAGTCACAAGATACTTGAGCCATATCTTAATATTCAAGAATACATTATTGAAGAAGTTCCATCTGTGCAATCTGCACCGGATGGGGCAAGCATACTTTCTAAATCATCTAGAGATAAGTTACGTACAAGCGCACAACAAGTATTATCAATACTTGGACCTATGGAAGTTGAAGAATCAGAATCCTCCGAACCAAAGAAGAAGGTGAAGAATAAGTGATAGATGAATCCGTAATCGAGCGAATTCAAAATATATATAGTACCTGTTCTTATGATGAACAGATGATACTTCGGCAGATTCTTCAAGAAATTGTAGATACAGGGGATTCTGAAACTTATAGAAATGTGTGGCTTGCAGATTTTAAGGAAGTTCCTGTATCCATAGAGCAATTTATCTGTGATCCATATTATCTTGGAGAAACTACTAAGAATGGTGAAATGGTATATCCATTTTGGAAACAAACTTTGACGGATATATTCAACCATGGAAATCAATATAACGAAATTATACTTAGTGGAGCAACACGTATCGGTAAAACATCAACCTCTGTAAAGATTATGGCATATATGTTATATAAATTGATGCTTTATCGTGATCCACAAGGATATTTTGGATTACAACCAAATTCAAAACTTACATTAGCATTTGCTAATCTGACAAAGGACTTGGCCGCCGGAGTTGCATTTACAGAGTTTAACCAAGCATTAAAACATTCCAAATGGTTTATGGAACATGGTTCTATGAATCGTGGTACTGTAAATCAGATATACATGCCTGATGGTGATATAGAAATTATTGCTGGATCATCTGCATCTAATTTCCTTGGTATGCAGATCTGGTGCTGCATGATGGATGAAACTAACTTTGCTAAGTCTGGTGTAAAGGATATATCATTAGCAAAAGAACATATGAAACATCTATATGATACAGTAAATGCACGTGTATCTGGTACATTCCGATTAAAGGGTGATGTCTATGGGAAAATCATAGCTGCATCATCAAAAAATACAGATTCTGACTTCCTATCAGACCATATTGAAACTCAACAAAATGCAGGAAATTCCCACCTATATTTAGTAGATCAACCACAATGGATAGTTCAACCAAAAGAAAGATTTAGTTCAGAAGTGTTTCACTTCACCGTTGGTGATAGATATAAGAAGGGATTTGTCATTCCACAAGAAAATGATGATGAAGAACATAGGCAAGAATATATAAAACAAGGTTATGAAGTTATGGAAGCTCCGGCAGAATTCCGTAGGAACTTTGTTGCCGATTATGATATAGCACTTAGAGACATAGCCGGAAGATCCGTAGCCGGTGCTATGGGCTTTATCACACAGGAAGCAATTACGCCGAATTTATCTACAACAAGATATAATCCATTTTATACAGATACAATATCATTAGGTACGCAAGATAATAAAACTATTGAAGAATTTTTCCATTTAGAAGTTGTTCCTAAAATTTTGCTATCACGAATTATGAATATACATCTTGATTTATCAGAAACGAATGATAGAACAGGTATAACTGGTGTATGTGTTGATGGTAGCAAAATTGTTACTGATTTTGATGGTAAGAAAATCCAAATGCCATTCTTTCGTGAAGTTTTCTCTGTAGGAATCGAAGCACCACATGGAGATAGGTTATCATTTCAGAAAGTTATAAATTTTCTTATGTGGTTACGGAAACAAGGATTTACCATAGGTACAATTTCAACTGATCAATATCAATCCAGTTACATGAGAGAAGTTTTAAATGCTCAAGGGTTTATAACCAGTAAAGTATCCGTAGATAGTTCGGATGAACCGTATATAGGTTTACGAAGTATTCTATATGACCAACGAATAGAATTAGTTAGAAATGAATTGAGAGATGATGAACTTATTCATTTACAGAGGGTAAACAATAAAATTGACCACCCTACAACAATGAATGGTGGAAAGAAAGGTTCAAAAGATATTTCTGATTCTTTGGCTGGTGCATGTTATACACTTACTACTGAACATGTAGTTTCTGCTCCGGCACCAAAATCTGTTATATCTGCAATGGCTGCTGTAAATAAACCGAGAAGTAGTAAACAAGGAACATTACCCATGTTCCCAATGATAAATAATTTTAATCCTAACAGAAGAAAGTGAGGTAACAAAAATGTTTGCAAGAAACCTTCAGGCAGGCGAGTATGTAACTTTAGTACCACTTGGACTTCCTATTACTATTCAGTATAGCGAACGTGGACCAGTCGATAAAGTTTATACTGGTCATGAGGAAAACCAGTGGAAGGATGTAACAAATCCGGTTCTCACTAAAATGCTTATCAATAAGCAGATTCCAAATCACGCAAATACGAATGGTAGAATCTGCTATGTTCGTGCGGTATTATATAGTTCTGAATTACAGTTTAATCGTGGGATCATACCTAACTGTGTTATGGACAAATACCTTCATGCATATATGGATGATCCGAATAGATTTTCAGTATATGCAGGTGATATGCATGGTATTTATGATACAGTAAATATGACCGCAGTTGCTACGAATCAGTGGCTTGTCATGAATCAGTTTGCAACACTTCCAGGATTCGTTATTCCAACAGAATTTGATGAATCAAAGTTTGAATCTATGGCAAAGCGGAACTTCCCATTTAGATATCCACTGATTGCAAGTTACATTGTATTTCATAGAGATAGTTCTGTTACTTACCCTAAAACTGGACTTACTATGTTCCAAGTTGATTCTGTTAAGTGCGTTGTGGATCAATGCGGAAATATTCTTGGCGATGTTAAAGAAAAATCATCTGATACGGTACACAGTGTACCGTATCCACAGGTTGTACATAATGATATCCAGAAAAATTCGAATGTTGTTTGCAATTCGGAGGGTAACTTTATATATGTACAGAACGAAATTCGTGCAAACAAACTTCCTAGGAAGATTACATGTTCCAGTTGTGGGAAACAGTTAATTGTTCCATCTGCAAATGTACGGTCATTTAAGTGTGAAGATCCACAATGCAACTCTGTTTTATATCCGAGAGTTGTGCAAATGCTCAATACACTTGGACTTCCAACAATGTCTTTCGATAGATATACGGAAGTTACAAAGGAAATCGGTAACATTTTTGGTATTTTGGATGTACTTGAACTTGATGAGTATAAGGATACCGAGATTGAAGTTACTCTTGAAGACGCTGCACGTGCAATTATACCAAAAGATGTTCTTCCTGGAAGTCAACAGATAAAGGAACTTTGTATTGGATGCGCTAATTCTGAGGAAGCATATATTTACTATGTAACACATCCAGAGACAATTGTTTCTGACTTAGGTTTAAACCAAAATGCATTTTCAAGATTGATTGCTTGGCTCAACGTACCAGAAAATTCATCTGATTGTGTTGAACTTCTTCACCTGTCTAATGTACAACTGATTAAGACGAAGAAACATGTTGATGGTTCACCTATATTTAGGGATAAAAAGATTTATATTACCGGAACATTCTTCCATGGGACTACTGAAGATATAATCTCTATCCTTGAAGGATATTCTGCAACTGTATACACAAAGTTCGATCAGTCAGTTGATTGTGTTGTTGTTGGTGATGTTCCAGAAAATGTAAATGGTCATGCAATTGGTGAATCGAAGAAATTGAATATACCTATTATGGAAGAATCTGATTTCTTCAGCACATATAGAATTGATTCAGATATCGTACAATAATTTGATTGGGGGTTCTAAAATTGGCCTTTAAGTTATTTGATAAACTCATACCTAAGAAATCTAGATATGAGGAACAAGGTTCTTGGTTACGCAGAATCGTCACAGGTTCACTTTATCGTATATCCGATATACGTGGTGACACAAGTGTAGCCGATATTAAAACACAGATTGATACTATGAGGGCATTGGCAGCTGATTCTCAGATTAGTACAGCATTATCATACTATGCTACAGATGCAACAACTGCGAATACAGCAGGTGAAATCATTTGGGCAACTGCATTGGATGATAATCACAAAGAAGTTGCAGAAATTATAAATTATCTATTTAAGAAGTGGAACATTAACCGATATGCCAGAGACCACATCCTTGAACTTGCCACTATAGGGAATTTATATCTTCCAACAACTTATATGTATCGGGAAGATTCGAGAACCTATAGTAGGAAGGGTATTGTTCTTGATAACAATACGATACCAGAAGATGATTTTGACATCATCCCATCTTATAAGATTCCACCAGAAGATATCGTACATTTGTGGTATCATGGTGCTCCACAGGGATTCATTATGGATCCAAGGGATGGTCAGGATATGAATAGCCAACTTATCTTACCGGAACTTGCATGTATTCACTTTACACTTGGTGGACTTCTTGGTGACTATACCATTGATACGAAAGATAAAGATGGAAATCTGAAAACATATGATATTCAATTTTCTCAACCACTTATGGCACAGGCAGTACAACCGACACAAACACTTAGTCTGTTAGAGGATGCTTTACTTCTTTCTTCTATGGCAAGAACCATTAAGTTTGTGAATGTTGATTGTGGTTCTCAGGAAGAAGAAATTCAATCTGCACTTCAGCAGGTAAAGGATATGATCGAACAACAGTTATCCCTTAATACTGCTACAGGGGATGCGCAGAGTTTTGTTAATCCACAAAGTCCAAACAATCTTATCTATCTTGCACGTGTAAATGGGCAGGACGCACTTTCAATTACAGATCTTAGTATGGCAGATGCTACAGATGCAGATAATAAGTTGCTTGACTACTATCAGAATAAGAAACTTTCTGTATTAGGTGTACCGAAAGAGGCGATGAACTTTTCATCCAATGAGGGGCTTGGTGGTGCAGGTTCTGTACTTTCTCAGAGGTCAGCACTTTATGCTAATGCTTTACAGAGACTTGAAATTGCATACATGGAGGGTTGGACTGATGCACTGAATAAATATTTCTCAGCAAGAAATTATAGTGGTTTTGTAAATCAGTTTCAACTTCATATGAATCCAATCATCACTACACAATCTACGGTACAGTTTGAAAAGCGTGATTCTGCACTTGCTCAGGCACAATCTGTTGTCCAGCTTCTTAAAGATCTTGGAATCACAGATGCAGATAAATATAAGACACCACTCACAGAACTTTTGTCTGAAGCATTACCTCAGACTGGTGCAGATGTAGTAAACTGGCATGTTGATGTAGAAGAACCTACTGAAGAGAGTGGAGGGGGTGAATTTTAATGTTAAGTAGTTTGGAATTAACACAATTATTCTTTTCGGACATAAAGAAATACAATTCAAGTAATTTTAGAACCATAGAGAAAGCTGAACTTACACAGGATGATCCGACAGTACACAAGGCATTTTCAAGTGTAGTCACAAGATACTTTATCTTTGCAGAACGACATCCGGAGATAAGTCAGGAAGAACGTAGGATTCTGTATTTCAAATTGAAGATTGATATGATTGCAGAATATTTCAGTCAGTATCCAGATGTAAATCTTGATCTTTTAAAACCCTTCCAACTTGAACTTAAGAAGTATGTAAGGGAAACGAAAGGGAGTTCACAAGATGAGTCTACAGGAACCATTGCGGTATAAAATATCAAGTTGGAGACAACTTCCAAATTGTTTATCCAATAATAGCAGAGAACTCAGAATCCATATAACTGACTTCTTCAATAACGAAGAACTTCGTGGATTCCGAATCTCATTAGAACATACAACTATGGGTGTATTATTCTGTTGTGTACTTCAGGCAAGAGGTAGTTTAATTACAGATGAAGATGCCTATGGTGCATCCGAATTATCACCAACAGAAATCTTAAAAGAATTGTATAAGTACGGATTCTATATTACCTATGAACCAATTACTGCATTAAGTGGTAATCTACTTGACTATCTTATCACATTGGATAAACTCGGATATGATAAGATTCGTGTACTTAATGTATGGCATTATACCGAAAATGGTTCTCAAGAATCTGATACAAAGATAGTTGCATTTCAGGCAAATCCATTGGGGAATTGGCTGAACAATGGATATAGTGCAAATGAAAAAGAATTTTTAGAAGCACTTAACGCAGGAACTGCAATCAATCTTACTGATACAAGTAGGACTAAGAACTTCCGATGGGATTGGCTCTATGGTAATGTGCTTAACATTGAGGATGTTATTGAAGATAATGCGGATCAGATGATTCAGATCCAATAACAGGTAGGTGATGCATATGGCAACTAATCTTATAGGTCCTGATATACTTTTAATGCGGAAACGCTATGATGAAGCATTAGAGCTACAAGGTATTCCAGCAAGTTATCAGTTTCCACACAAACCAAGTTCTAATGCAGATGGTGAACCTGTTATAGATTCTTATTCTGATATTATACCTATACACATATTCTTTGAAGGGAATCCGAAAGTAAAAACCTTTAAACGATATGGATGGGTAGTAGAAAACGATAAGGATTTACCATTCCTCATCCACTGTAGTTTTAATTTGCCCCATCTTCAGAAAGATAGCTTATTCCGTATTGCCGGACAATATTCAGAATTGCCAGAACGTACATTTCGTGTAATTGAAATATCCTATGACCTTCAAGCACCGGATCATCTTGTATGTCAGGTAGTTCCTGTATATGAAGATCAACCTGTTGGATATACAAAGAAAGAAGTTCAGAAGAAATTCGACAAATCGAATCACTTCCTTAAACCAAAGTTGGATTATAGGGGTGAATATCATAACACCAAGGAAGATATGGATCCTAACTTCCGTGGTCCAAATGGAAAGGATTGATTCTATATGTTATGGGTATATGATGAAGCGATTGTAAACGATATAAAAGATTCATTTGACAAAGACGAATATGGTGATTCTGTTGTATCCGTAGTATCGCCTGATAATGTATTTTCAATTGCTGCACAAGTTCAAGATGATAAAATCCATTATCCACTGATTGCATTAACAAGGTCTGATGATATTCCATTTGATGCAGACCTTATGAATTTTACAAGATTACATAAGGGTGTTGCTACTGTATTTGATGGTAAGACAAATAATATCTATTACGAAAAGATTGTCCCAATTAAACTTCAATATACTATGGTCTGTATTGGAACAAATACCGCTGATGTTGATGAACTTATCCGAGAATTATTCTTCAAATATACAGAACAGTATTTTGTTACAATACAAATACCTTATGAATCTAAACGTAAGATTCGGTGCGGTCTTAGAATTGATCCAAGCGAAAGTATTAGTTGGGATTCAACAACATCCAACTATTTACAGGAAGGTAGATTGCATTCCGCATCTATAACCCTACATGTAGATGGCGCAGTTATGGCGCATTACACACCTGTTCATTTGAAACGTCTGCAATTTGAAACCGATGTAAAGAATCCAAATGGAACAACAACTTCCGTTTCGCATTCATAACCTTTTATATTATTATGAAAATAAGAAGGGAGAAGTAGGATGTTTTATAAGAATAACTCCGTCGTCACGAAAACATTTTATGGCGTAACCTTCAAGCCGGGTGAAATTAAAGAAGTACCTGGTTACATTACATATAAAAACTTTGAATTTGTAGCTGCACCAAAACAGTTGCCAAAGGAACCTCCTAAGGTAAAGCAATCTACAAAATCAATAGAACTGATTGAGGTTCCAAAGACACATGTTCCAAAAGTAGAATCCGTTGTTGAACCTGTTAAGAATCAATCAAAGCGGAAACGGAAACGTAATACTCCAAATCCCATTGATTTAATTTCTACTCAGGTTGAACCTACTACAGTTGTAGAATCTACAGAGGAATTGATTTCCGAAGAAACTAAATCAGTAGAAAATACTACTAAGGAGGAAAATGCATAATGGCACAAATTGTCATCAATGAGATTAGCCAAAATTACACATGGAATATTGGCACAAACTCATATGCTACAGTAGCACTGCCAATCACATCTTGCTGGGGTCCAGGATATTTTAATCCATCTGGAACAAGTGAAATGCCGACAAGTGATCAAGTTGAGCAGATGCTTGAAAACACTGTATGGAGAAGATTCCCAGCAACACAGGCAGGTCTTGAATCTTTCGTATCTACATACAGAGGTCCAGCAAGTGTTTATAGACTTGCAAAAGATAATTCCTATCAGATGGCAGTAACACTTATGTCTGCTGGCTATGATGTACTTACCTGTCGTATCTGCCCAGGTCGTAAGGCAACTGGTGTTATGAAACAGTATGGGTATGATATCGATGCTGCAACAGGTGATTACAAGGTAAATGGTACAGTACATTTTGAAACAAAGTATCCGGGTTCTTTCGGTAACAACATTCAGATCGTTGTTACAAAGCAGAAGTATATGGATTCTGTAACACGTGACAATAAGTTCTATTGGACTATTGTAACCTATGTAGTAGATGCAAGCGGTGTTCGTTCTTCTGTAGAAAATAAAGCACTTGTGTTTGATATTAATAATCAGACAGATACAATTCCATACTACACCGAGGTTGAATCTAATTTCTGGACAATCACAAGTGTAGAAGGTGAAGTTGTAGAATCTGAAGATGCACTTGGTAATGCACCTAAGAATCTTGTATGGTGTGACCCATCTACTTATACATATCCAGATGATCCGTCATCTGATAGTGAGTCTGACACAGATACAGAATCTGATACAGATACTGATACAGACACAGATTCTGAACAGGTTACAGATGAACCGGATTACCCATCTACACATTTTGAAACATGGCTGAAGTTCGGTACTGAGCAAAAGTCTGCTACTGCAAAAGATTATTTCCCTGCTCTGACAGGATCTGACTACGATGACGTACTGTTCAATAGTACAGATTCAGATACAGACACAGATTCGGATACCGATGAAGTTCTTTCTAAGTTTGAAGAAATCATGCAGTTAAGATTTAAGTGGGCATGTGATTTCCAACTTGGTGGTTCAAGTGAAGAAGTAGAATCAGTATATAGGTATGTTTGGCTTCGATCAGATGAGGGTATTGGTAAGGCTATCATTGATGCCAATACAACAATGAAGAACATTTGGTATTATCAAGAATGGGTAAGAACTCATGCAGTAGGACTTGATATCACAGGTTCTGATGGAACAAACCTTGGCGGTGTATATGACCTTCTGAAAGATAAGTTATCCTACAATCCGAACCGTGTAATTAGTCCTGGTTGGGACGATCAAGACTTTACAATGTATGGATTATCTCAAGATGTAATCAATGACATTATTGACCAAGATGGAAAAGATACATGCATGTTCCCATGTTCACCGCTTCATCTGAAGTTAATGGATGTAGCATATTATAGTAGATGTGCAACCGGATTCATTGATGTACCAAAGTCCATTGAACGTAAGTATGTTCATATCGAAAATCCGAATGATCTTGACAGAGAAGGTTATATCCAGAAACTTGCAAGAGTAGTATCTAAGGGTGCAATGCTTGAAACAAACGCATCTCTCTTCCAGTCACATTGTGGATTCTTCGCACCTTGGGGACAGTTCACATATGTAGGTACAAGCGCAATGCGCGAAGCATCACCTTCTATGCTTGCACTTCTTATCCAGAGAGCACAGATTCTGAATCAGGCAATCCAATATGAATGGGCACTTCCTACTAACAGGAAACATAACCTTCGGATTGGAAAGATGAATTACACAGTTCCTAAGAAAGTTCTGGATCAGTGGCAGAAACTGGAAGGTGCTTCTGTAAATGTAATTACAAATATCCCAGACCTTGGTACAAACATTTGGGGTAATTCCACATTATTTGAAGTACCACCTGCAACCTATCAGGCACTTGCAAATCTTTCAACAAGATTCCTTGTAAATGCGGTAGAAGATGTTGTATATAGATGTGGTATTGCGATTACATTCCAATACAATAACGGGGACGCCTATTCATCATTTTATGCTGGTGTAACACCAATCCTTGATACTATGGTCAATGTTGGTGCGATTGAAGGTTACAAGGTTGAAATGTCTGCGGATATCAATGCAGAAGATAGGGTAAATGCTAATACTGTAATTGGTAAGATTTGGTTACTTGTTAACGGTGTCATCAACGATATCTATGTTGACCTTGTAGCACTTCCAGCAGGAGCCGGTATTGAACTCTCTGCACTGTAATTTTTAAAACTATAAATCGTTATAATATTTAGGTGGGACAGCCCCGGCCAGGGTTTCCTTGAGCCTGTATCTCAAAGATTACCACCTTTATATAATTAAGTACCTATACAGGAGGTAATTTCATATGAAAAAATACATCTGTGTTAGATGTGGAAAAGAGTTTGAAGCTATACGTAAAACAGCAGTGTGTGCAGATTGCCATACTGCTGTTTGTGTTGTTTGTGGAAAAGAATTTGAATTACATCATCCATATACTCAGAAAACATGTTCATCCAAATGTCGCGGAATTTATATGAAAGTATCTGGTATTGCTAAAGATAATGTTGTAAAGACACAGGCAACTATGCAACGTAGATATGGTGTATCAAATGCAAGTGAACTTCAGCATTTTAAGAAGATTTGTAAATGTTGTGGTAAGGAGTTTGAGACTGATTCAGCAAGACGTGAGTATTGTTATGATAAGCATTATGGTCCATGTCCTGTTTGTGGAAAGCAAGTAGAGATTAAGGAAATGTGTATTGGACCACAGGCTTGTTCTGAAGAATGTAGGAAGAAAAGGATTCAAGAAACGTCCTTAAAACGATATGGTGCTACAAATGTGTTTGCATCAGATTATGGCAAAGGCAAAATTAGGGAAACTATTAGGAACCGTTATGGAGTAGATCATTATTCGAAGACAGATGAGTTTAAAGAATCATTTAATTCTACTATGCTTGAAAGATATGGTGTTACAAGTCCATTAAAGAATACTGAAATCCGTAAGAAAGTAGATGATACAAATTTAGAACGATATGGTGGTAAGTCTCCAACATGTGATCCAGAAGTTTTAGAGAAAGCGAGACATACTTCAGAATTGCGATATGGTGGATTTGGCATGGCAAGTCCGGAATTGCGCGATAAGATTACTACAACGAAACTTGAGAAATATGGTGGAATTTTTAGGGACTCCAAAATTCTTGATGAAAAATATAAATCCACTATGGTCGAAAAATATGGTGTAGATAATCCAGCACATAGTGAAGTTATTTCTGATAGAAAACGAAAAACAAATTTGGATAGGTATGGAAATGAATATGCAATAGCTTCTGAATATGTTAGAAATAAAATAAAAGTAACGAATTTGAATCGTTACGGTGTTGAGAATGTATTTTCATCACCGATGATTCAGGAATATATTAAGAAGTCGTTATTAGATAAATATGGTGTCGACAATATTGCACATATTCCAGGATTGACTGAGAGGAAGAAATCTACAAATCTGGCTAAGTATGGTACAGAGTGGTACAATTCTTCTAAATACAATATGGAGTCTAAAATTGTTGATCCATCTAAAGTAGATGTGTTTATGGAATTTCGAAATAACCCAAAAGTGTTTATTGAAACTACATATAAACATAAGCCGACACTTACAGAGGTGGCAAGGGATACTGGTGTAACTATTTCGACCATAAGTGCGCATGTGAACACCAATGGATTGCAGCATATGATTTCTTATCATAAATCTATGGCTGAATTGGACGTTATAGATATGATTACATCTATCAATCCAAATTGTATCATAATTCAGCATGATAGAAATCTAATTTCTCCATATGAAATAGATATCTATTTACCGGATTATAAAATTGGGATTGAATGTAATCCTACTATTACGCATAATTCCTCTATTGGTGATCCATGGACGAATGAACCTAAGGATTATAAATATCATCAGATGAAATCTGTTCTTGCAGAGCAGAATGGTATCTTTCTGTTCCACATTTTTGGGTATGAATGGACTTACCGGAAAAACATTATAAAATCAATGATTGCTGCTTTGCTTGGTAAGACGGATACTAAGATTTATGCAAGAAGGTGTTATATATCTGAAATAGATTTTAATACGTGTAAGGCTTTCTTGAACCAGAATCATAGACAAGGTAGTATGTCTGCTAAAGTACGATTAGGTTTATTTACAAATGATACAAATGAACTTGTATCAGTAATGACATTTAATCATATTCGTAAGACACTTGGTAAGAAATTTGATAGCAATACTTGGGAACTTTCAAGATTTTGTAGCAAACTGAATACATCTGTTGTTGGTGGTGCTTCGAAATTGCTGAAGTATTTCATAAATCATTACGAATATGATCGGATTATATCTTATTCAGATGTGGCACATACACGTGGAAACATGTATGATAAATTATGTTTTGTACCAAATCGGATTTCTTCCCCAAGATATGTGTGGGTAAATCTTTCAGATGATACTTATCTTAACCGTGTGTCTTGTCAGAAATCGAATATGCACAGGCTGTTTCCGAATGAAATTCTTGATCTAACAAAGACTGAAAAGCAGATTATGGAAGAACATGGATATGTAAGAGTTTACGATTCTGGAACTATACGATGGGAATATTTGAATCCAAATAAATTTCCTGTTGACATCTAATCCACAATATGTTACTATACTACCAGAGAGAAGTGCCTGTCTCTCCATTTTGTGTTATCGGATGGAGATATAGGCACTAAATTTTTTAGGAGAATTATTATGAAGATTTACGAAACTATCAACTTCACAATGATCGTGGATCATCCTGCAACACGCGGGTTTAGTTTCGTATGCAAATTTGATGCCCCGGTAGATCCAGATGCTATCGCCACAGGAAGAACTGGATGGAATCGAAAAGTCGCCAAGTACATAGGATATAGACGAAGGTAGTGGAAAATCTCTTCATAAGTTACACCTCATAGAAGAATCCGTCTATATCCTACATAGGGTAAGACGGATTTTTACATTATGGGGCCGTAGCGCAATTGGGAGAGCATCTGTTTTGCAAGCAGAAGGTTGTGGGTTCAATCCCCATCGGTTCCACTATTTGCAGATATAACTCAACTGGGAGAGTGCTTCTCTTACAAGGAAGTGGTTGTAGGTTCAACCCCTACTATCTGCACTAGATCATTAGTATAACGGATAGAACACTTCACTACGAATGAAGAGATATAGGTTCGACTCCTATATGGTCTACTATCAGTTTCTACTGATTACAAAAAATTAAAATCTGAGTGAGGGGAACAGGCACTTCTCTCACTCGCACATGCAGGTATCGTATAACGGTTTATTATATTAGTCTTCCAAACTAAGGATGTGAGTTCGATTCTCACTATCTGCTTACAATGGTGCATACGCCTATATGGTATAGTAATATATCGAAAGGTAGGAAGGTAAGCCTATCGCCGGAAACGGTAAGAGTATGCAATACTTGTCTTAATAGATTCTGAAAAGGAATCTAAGTTCACCATAGGTGGATTCAATGCTATATTTGTTTGGTTAGTGAGAAACTTGTTTTAGGTCAACTGATGGGAACAAGGCTCCGCAAGGGCTAACTAACATGCAAAACAAACGGATATGGTAGTTAGACATTTAATGGGTAATAAATCCGAGTTTAGCAAACAAGGGTGATATCCAGTCAGAAATGGCAGTACAAGTACGATGCAAAGGAACGTACATCGTAGGTGTTTAGCATTTTGTAGTTCAAAAGATTACGAAACTAAACCTACTGCACATCTACATCCAACATACTGATTTTTTAGCTCATTGGGTAGAGTATTTGTCTTCTAAACAAAAGGTAGTTGGTTCAAGTCCAACAAAAATCGCCAAAAAGCAAAAGTCAGTAGGGGTTCAGAATGAAAATGCGTTAAGTCCACAGCAGTAATGTAATGTGGAACAGGGGAACTCGCAAGGTGAACCTGTTTGATCGAACAAGTAGACATTAGGAGAGTCCGTACAACTCTTTTAAGGTCGAAAAGTAGGTCGAGTAGTTCTGAATTATGAAGGTATAGCCACCTTAAAGGTACGCATAGCACTAACGTATTGAAAGGTACGTGGATATAAGCCTAACAAATAAGGGTTTTAATGAGTGTTACGTTTGTCTGTAATCTCAAGACAAATATTCTGCTTCTATCGTCTAATGGCAGGACTACTGATTTGTAATCAGTAAATCTTGGTTCGAATCCGAGTGGAAGCTATACGGTCTTGTGGTATAAAGGCTATTACACCGGACTGTCTATCCGGAGATCAGAGTTCGATTCTCTGCTAGATCGTTAATTATTGAGAATGTGGTGTAATGGTAGCACGCTTGCCTTGGGAGCATGAGGCGCAGTTCGAATCTGACATTTTCAAGTTTATCGCAGGGTGATGCAATGGTAAGCAGTTCAGTCTCATAAACTGAAAGTTGCCGGTTCAAATCCGGTCCCTGCAACTACATCTATAAGGAAAGGAGATAATAAGAAGATGATGTATCAGTCTATTAGCAACCAGATTAAGAACATTAGAAATCAGTTTTGTTATAAAAACTGGTTTAATTGTGCTGAATCTATAGACTGTCTTACATGATCTAACATATTTTCTATCTTATACCTTATAGAGAAGAAAAGTCATGGGTCTGACAGTCAGCATCAGCCTCATGGCTTTTTAATTTTGGTCTCGTAGCTCAGAGGAAGAGCATCTGGTTGAAGCCCAGAGTGTCGATAGCCCGAAACTATCCGAGACCACTCAAGGTTAACTCAGTTGGTTAGAGTGTCTGTCTGATACGCAGATTGCCGGTGGTTCGAATCCACCACCTTGAATTTTTGGGTGTGTAGCCAAGTGGTATGGCAACAGGCTTTTAACCTGTATACCGCAAGTTCGAATCTTGTCACACCCATTTGGGACGCATACAGCAAATCTTTTGGAAATGACTTTTAATCATTGAAACCAAAATGCGTCCTGTATATGGATGTGTAGCTCAGTTGGAAGAGCAGTTGCCTCTTAAGCATCAAGCCGAGAGTTCAAACCTCTCCACATCCACTTTCTCCGGGTCCTTGGTGTAATGGTAGCATATCAAGCTCCAACCTTGATGGTGTGCGCTCGAAACGTGCAGGACCTGCTATAACTTGTCTGTACGTGTTGGACAAATAAGTTGCATGGCCGATTGGTGTAATGGTAACACAGATGATTCTGACTCATCAGATTTTGGTTCAATTCCAGAATCGGCTGATATAATGTACCGTCTGCTTCCGGGAAGCATGTAGTCTGCAAAACTATAGAGATCAGTTCAACTCTGATGCGGTACTTGTATTCCCACGTATCTCAATGGTTGAGAAATCGGCTGTTAACCGAGTGGTTGCAGGTTCGAGTCCTGCCGTGGGAGATTCATACAGGCGTGGCGCAATGGATCAGCGCAAAGGTCTTCTAAGCCTTTGGTTGAGAGTTCGAATCTCTCCGTCTGTACTTGCAACTAACTTGCAACTAACTTGCAACTAACTTGAAATATACCAATAGTATAGTTGCAATTTATAAGAATTTATATTATAATCGAATTATCAAATAAAGGGGTAACAGCGATGACTACATTCAGATCATTATATCTGCATAGCGAACTTTCCGAAAGCCTCTATTCATCATTGGCTTTCCAATTTGCGTGTGCAGATAATGGTAAGATTTGATAGTTCATCTATTGAAATATACTCTTCAGAAGAACTAAAAGACCATCTGTACACAGCGTATAGATGGTCTTTTTCTATGCCCTCGTGGTCAAACTGGTAAAGGCGACTGACTTAGGATCAGTAGATATGCAGGTTCGATTCCTGCCGGGGGTACTATTTGCCGGATTGATGAAATTGGTTAGACATGGTAGATTCAAAATCTACTGAGGTATAAAACTCTCATAAGGGTTCGAGTCCCTTATCCGGCATATCTGCCCACGTAGCGCAATAGGAAGAAGCAACATATTTAAAGTATGTATATGGTGTGGGTTCAAATCCCATCGTGGGTACTCAAAATTACTGAAAGGGGATATAGCATCATGATGGTAATAGATACAGTAGCAACTGGAACAAATATAAAGAATATCATGAAGTCTAAGAATATGAAAACATCTGATGTTCAAGGTATCTTCGGGTTCGGTACTCCGCAGGCAATATTCAAGTGGTTCCGTGGTGATTCCATGCCAACCATAGATAACATGGTAATCCTTGCTGATGCCTTTGGTGTAGCAATAGATGATATTATCATAAGGAAATCAATTTAATCATAATGGTCGCATAGTCAAATGGTTTACGACACCGGGCTTTCAATCCGGAGATGTAGGGTTCGATTCCCACTGCGACTACTGTGACTATAGTACAATGGTTAATACAGTGGATTGTGATTCCATTGATCTGGGTTCGATTCCCAGTAGTCACCATTTCTCAAAATAAGTTGTATAAATGCCGTGGATTGTGGTTGGCTCACTACACTGTCCTGAAAACAGTCCTTCCTTGTTATGGAAGCCAGAGTTCGATTCTCTGCCACGGCGATTATGGGTCGGTGCGACAAATTGGTGAAGTCAGCGGACTGTAAATCCGTCACCCATGTGGTAAACATTGTAGGTCCGAATCCTACCCGGCCCACTATATTGCCTATGTAAGCCTAATGGGAAGGCAGGAGATTGCTAATCTCTGAGTAATCGGAAATCCGGTGTGGCAGTTCGAGTCTGTCCGTAGGCGGTAAGAATCTGTGATGGTTGTATATCATCACAGATTTTTTTTATATTTTATAAAAAATATGTTGACATATGTGATATTATAGTATATACTTATATACAGATAGAGGAAAACACAATATGGAGGTAAACATTATGAAGTTTTCAGTAGGTATGTATGTGATAAACATGGATTATTTGGCAATTGTCCGTGAAGTTAGACCCGATGGATATCTGGTAATTGAAAATCCGAGAATTGGCAAGTGGATTGCTAATCCTGATAATTGTAGAGTTTATAATGTATAAGGAGGGTTACTACTATGATGAGAAGTGAATTTATCGAGAGAACAGGGTTTGATCCTACTGCTGAAGAGTACAAGGAAATTGAATCTCAATATATGGAGAGTGATCTTGACAAGGATAAGTGGTGTGCCAAGTGGAAACGCGATGGCGGCATTATCCGGTATGCAAATGTTCGTAGGAAACATGCAGAAGAACTTGAAAGGACATTGGCAGATGTTAGCAAGGATTTGCAGGTTATGACAGATAGCCGGAATTATAATCAGAACCTTGCAAACGAATATAGAAATGAAGTATTCCGGTTGAAACAGATTATCGCTGAAATTGAGCATGATCGTGATACTTACCGGAACAAGCTGCAGTCTATCAAGGATGCACTTACATTTTAATGTACAAAGTTCTCCTATTTATAAATTTTATATTTACAAATTTGTCACAGTATGTATGATACTATGTAGTTACAATAAATTCCATTTCAAGGAGGATAGTATTATGTATGAGAAAGAAAGACGAATCATTGAATTGTTTGAAGATGGGGTATCTATTAAAGATATTCGCAAGGAACTTAACACAACAAACCAGTTCATTCGGGATGTATTAAAGTCAGTAGGATATATTGATGATATGGATTGGTCTATTCCTGCAACTATGTGGAATATTTATAGGCAGGATCTTCGTGTACAAAGAACTGGCAGAGGTTATCTCAAGTACCATGGTGACATTGAAGAGATTCCGGAAGTGGATTCTATTGATGCTCTGCCGGAAGATATGTATGACTACTATAAGATGTATGCAAGTAGATCAGTTCATGAAAGATATAAGAATCGGTATTATGCAATTATGGGATTTTATCCGGAGACGAGGTGAGTTCATGGATATGTTCTTCAGGACGCGAAAACTGAAAATTAAAATAACAACACCGATTGTACCGATTATGTCCGTACTTGGTGAAGCTGGTGTACTCATTGATGGTAGGTATACCTTACATACGGATGCGTCAGGTACATTTATTACCTATCTTGCTACAGATTTGCAGGAAGTCATGATTTCAGAAGCAATTCGTATGTTGAAAGAACATGGTATGTTAAACAGTGATCTATAAGGGGGGAATAAATATGTTGAATTGTTGCCATAAAGAAATCAGTAAGGAAATTTACGATCATGCTATGGAGAATCGCGGGTACGTGACTCCCGAAGATAAGAAAAAGATATTTACTGATTCACAACTTTGTGGGTATGGTGTATACAGTTGTACTGTATATGAGATGGATGGTAAATATATGTGTGAGTATTATGAGGGGAGTTCCTGTGATTGACTTAACCTTTAATATCTATATAACTCATTTATAGGAGACTGTTTATGAAAAGATATATTAAAACTACAAAAGTACTGTGCAATTCTATCCCAAATGTCATCAGGGATAGACTATATAGTTGCATTGATAGTGCTATTGGGACTGGTGAAAACCCTAAATTCGGTGATACATATTATGCTTATTTAGGTAAGTATCTTGGTGATGTTTATGGTGCAGTATTTTCCTGGGTAGATGGTACATTGATGGGTAAGGTTGCAGTTGCACCGGATTATGGTAAATATGGGCTGCCAGATAATTACAGTGATTGGAAACTTCCAGTAGAAGTTGGAACTGATAAGGTTATCGATACAGAAATTGAAATTGATCCGAATGACGTAGATTCCTGTGTTGATAAATTACTTAGATATTGGCAGCCATTTTATGATATGATTACGTCAGATTCTATTGAATCTTCTACAGATATTTGCGCAGATTCTAATGGTGGTTCTGTAAGAATACATCTGAATACTGATATTTGCCCGATTATCATTCCAGATACTTATGGTACCGAATTTCAATATGAAGTCGATGAAGATATGTGGGATGAGTTCAAGCAGTTGATGGTGGATAAAGCCTATGATTATATCAAGGAAGCATTAGACGATATTGGAATTCCATATAGCAATCTGACTGTAGATAAGTTTGAAAGCCCACAATTCTACAATTATAGTACTGATTGGATTGATTTCAGTTTTGATGTTCCTTCTAATATTGTAGAAATTATGGAATCTGAAATTGATGACACATTCTTTGATTATACAGAAAATAAGTTTGGAAGTCATCCGGGATTCATTAGTAGTATGCCATATACGAAAGCAGAATTCATCGAAAGTGATGATTTAGATCGTAAGGTTGCTATGTATGTAATGTATAAGTTTTCTCAGGCTCTTGATCCAGATATCTATGAACGAGAATACCTTTATTCAGTCTATGATGATGCATCTGAGAATGGCTATCTGATAGATGATTATGATGAATAAGTTGATGCGGTTTGTAGTTTGATTTAAGTATAATTATATAATCAGCATACCATATTTGGTATGCTGATTTTTTAATTTGATAAATCGTTATAAACTGTAGGAGGAAATTGAAAATGAGATTAGAATTGCATGGTTGGCTACATAAAGATTGCGATGATGTTATAGGTTTAGCGGAACATGATGATGATCCTAGTTATAGGATAGAATCCATACCGGATTCCATTCAGAAAACTTTCGGATATCAGCGGTATAACAAAGGACTTGGACAGAAAATAACTTATCTGCCGAAAATCGCAGTTTCTATCTTCTATTCAGACAAAGAATGTACTTTGGATCAAGTTCAAACAGAATTTTTGTTTAAAACCTTTGGAGGTTGTTCAGATATATCTGGTGAATTGAAACTTCAACTTGATTATGTAGGATATTCCGAATGGACTATTACTGGACTTGATCTTGAACAGTTCACCGTTGGTGGTCATAATATTGATTCAGAACTTTCATCGCATCTTGGTGAGTTTTGTTGGCTAATAATTAGTGATGATTAGAAATTCGTTATAAAATCATTTAAAACGAATTTCTCAAAGTTTATAAAGAATTGGTAGGTGATGAAAATGTATAATGAAGAAAAACGGGAATTGAGATTACAAATTAGTCAACTTTTAGCAGATGCAGGGTTGAACCAAAAATCAATCAAGGATATAGTAGAAAAGGAAATCACAAATAAAGTTGAACGTGCTATTGAACAGGTATTTAAGCACCTTGATTCACAGACATCATCAGGTAGTTATATTGGTGAATGGGTTGAAAGATATCTTAAGTACAACTTTAGTTTAAAGGATGAAATTCGGGAACAGATTAAATCTGAATTATCCAATAAGATAATTTCTGTCGAGTTCAATGATATGGTAAAACCACAGGAATATATCAAAAAGGAATCTGATACTATGTCTGATATACCTATTTATGAAGTTTGTAAACAATATCAACCGGATGATTATGTCAGATATAATAATATTTGCTGTCAATATAAAACCTTGCAGGAAATCTTACGAGATTTTTCGACATTGATGAATATTCGTGGATATATAGAAGATGCAAAACGTAACGGACATTCATCCGAAACAATTATCAATCATTTGGAATCTATTTTAGGTGATAAGGATTAAACATTTAAGTCGGTAGTATAATTGCTACCGACTTTTCGTTATAATATTTAGAAAACCTTTAATATAAATATAAGTCTGCTTACAATCATTTAGAAGGGTTTCGGTATATTTTATGAAACGATATATTAAATCGTCTTTTAATATTGCAATAGTATTAGATAATGACAATAAGTTTACCACGGCATCTCAGATTGCATTGAATCTGCAAGGAGGGTGGGATGCTATATAAGGATATGGTAAGTTGATTCCATTCTTTGAACTACATAATGATCGAGAATCGATAGATCATATCCGAGAGATAATATCTGATGAATTGAATCATGCCGAGATTTTGCGTGGGATACTCAGTAAGTATGATGGTAATATCCAGACAAACGATTCATAATAGATTAAGGAGAATTAAATTATGAAGTTATATGTGAGAGCATCTGAATATGAAGGTACTGATACCTTAACCAAAACTGTTTATAGATATTTTAGAATGAGTATTAGTGATAAGAGAAAGTATCAGTCCGATAGTTATGATACCGTAAAGTACAATGTTTGTGTTGATGATAAGTGTTTTGGTGGATTTGGTTGGGTAAGTAGACCTACATATTCTGATGATTTGTTCTTTTTACATTATTTTGATAATTCAGGAAATTTGCATCAAATTGGCATATACTCAGATGATATTTTAGTTTTAGAGAAACGATAATAATCTATGAATTGTACAATCCGGAGGATTGATATGAAACGCTACATAAAATGTTCAAAAGAAAATAATTTTGAATCTGATATAAACACCGTTTTATCTAAAAGAGATTATCCTGACACAAATCTATCTTTTAATGAAGTAGAACGCTTCGGTAAAACCTTTGTAGAATTTTCCCTATGGGGGGATTAAACGGGAATGGCGATTGGGAAGATTACTTCCAGGATTTATCAAACTTCGTAGAAGATTGTGTGCAGTATATACCGGATTTAAAAGACATCTATATGGTAGATGCAGAAAATGATTGTGTAGATGATGTATTTTATGTACATTTTAGGGCGAATTTTGAGTGAGGTGTTTTATGAAGAGATACATAAGATCCGCAACTTATTTATGTACTGTAAGACTTGCAGATTATGAACATCAAGATTTCTTGGAAACATACATAGAAACAACTGCCGATACTGAAGCCAAAGCTTGTAATAATGCAAAGTACCGGGCCAGAGAGATGTATCCACATTATTATGTGACATCTGTAAACGCACAGATTGCTAATGATAGATCCAGCATACTTCCGAAAGATTCTGATCGACAAACATTTTGTCCAAGATGTGCTATACCTCTTGAAGAGGATGGTCGATGTCCGGAATGTGGCGAGTATGTGGATACAATATCTTATTGATTTGAGGTAAACAACTATGCCAGTACACAAAACAAAATCCGGTGGATACCGATGGGGTAAAACCGGAAAGATATACTATGGTAAAGATGCTAAGAAGAAAGCACAGAAACAAGGTATTGCTATCCGGTTAAGCGGATGGGAGGAGAAAAAGAAATGAAGAAATATGTAAAATCTAGTGCAGAAAGGGATTTAGTTGATAAGTATTCGTTTTATATTGGCGATACTACTACAACCAACTATATTGTGTTTGATCGTGCTGGGTATATCTTAGCTGTGTTTGATGATCATGACTATGATACTAGCGAAGGTGCATGGCTTGCAGCTGTTCAGTATGCTAAGAAAAATGGTGGGTACAAGATCGAAACTATATTATTAAGTTACAGTGCTAGAGGTACTACGTTAGTTGATAACATTGATGACGATGGATATGTTAAAGGCAGATAGTAGTGCATAAACGTATACAGTAACAGAATCAGATATATCTAAAGGAAACAGATAAATTGCAATCTGTTTAAGATGATGGAAAGAAAGATAAGAAGTAATTTTGATATCCAATGCCGAAAACCAAGGCATTTGAGATATACTAACTTAATATGTCCGGCACAGAATCGCCTGTGCCGGATTTTTAGTTTACTAAATCGTTATGATATATGTAAGTGTCAATTATAAATTTGTAGGGGAATAGATATGACTGAGGAAAGATTAGAATACGCAAACAATCTGAAGGATTCAATAGATACAATATGGAATCTGCGGATCAAATGTATTGGATATCCGTATCCTAAAATGTATGGCAAAGTGAAAAAATTTGGCAAGTGGTATCGAATCACTGATAGTGGATTTTGTTATAACTCTATAGGATCAGATTACTACGAATTGAGTTTTGTCCATCTTGATGATATAACTCGTGCGCAGCTGAAATCAGCAATCAGCGAAGTTCTTGATAGAAGGTACACAGAAATACAAGAAGAGTTGAAAAACATGTAGGAAGTCATCCGTGAAAGAATCTTGTAAAAATATTTTTTATTTTGTGTATTGACTTTTTATACATATTAGTATATACTTATACTTGTAAGGAATAAGTATCAAGTATCCAAAAGGAGGGTTAGGACTATGAGAATACTTTTGTTATTTAGAGGAGCACCTGGGTGCGGAAAATCAACATTCATCGATCAGAATGGATTGCGTCCTTATGCACTTTCAGCTGATGAAATTCGGCTTCAGTGTCAGTCAGCACAGCAGACCGCAGATGGCAGGGTAGAGATCAGTCAGAAGAATGAAAAGGATGTTTGGAACATGCTTTTCAAACTTTTGGAGATTCGTATGCGTAATGGTGAATTCACTGTTATTGATGCTACAAACTCTAAGACAGTTGAAATCAACCGTTACAAAGAGATGTGCGATACCTATCGTTACCGAATTTTCTGTATTGACATGACAGATCTTCCTATCGAAGAGTGTAAGCGACGGAATGCATCTAGACCTGTACTCAAGCAGGTTCCGGAGTATGTCATTGATAAGATGTATTCAAGATTTGGTACTCAGAAGATTCCTTCCGGTGTAAAGGTGATCAAGCCTGAGGAGCTTGATACTATTTGGATGCGTCAGGTTGATTTTTCAAGTTATGATAAGGTTGTGCATGTTGGAGATATCCATGGTTGCTATACAGCACTTATGGAGTATTTCAAAGATGGACTTGATGACAACACAATGTACATCTTCGTAGGCGATTTGATTGATCGCGGAATTGAGAATGTTGAAGTTGTAAATTGGTTCACTCAGATTATTAACAAGAAGAATGTACTTGTTCTCGAAGGCAACCATGAAAGATGGCTTTGGATCTATGCACATGGTGGAGTAGGAAGGTCCAAAGAATTCGAACTGGTTACTCGGAAGCAGCTTGAGGAAGCACATGTTGATGTAAAAGCGATTCGTCAGCTGTATCGCAAGTTGGGACAGTGTGCATGGTACAAGTATGATAATAAGGATGTATTTGTATCTCATGCAGGTATTGCAGCACTTCCGGATAACTTGAGCTTCATGTCCACAGAGCAGATGATTAAAGGTGTTGGTAATTATGACGATTACGAAACTGTAGCAGATTCCTGGATGAGAACTACTTCAGATTCTCAGTATCAGATTTTTGGACACAGAAACACAAAGGCTTCTCCTATGAAACTTAGAGGCCGAGTTTATGATCTTGAGAATGATGTTGAGTTTGGTGGACATCTCCGGATTCTCGAACTGACACATAATGGGTTTAATGAAGTTGAGATCAAAAACAATGTTTTTAAAGAACCTGAGAAAATTGCTACACAGACTGAACTCAACATCAGTAGCATTGCAGATGTGGTGTTAGCTCTGCGAGCAAACAAGCATGTAACTGAGAAGCAGTTCGGCAATATTTCCTCATTCAATTTCACACGAGATGCTTTCTATGACAAGGTTTGGAACGAGCAGACAGTAAAGGCAAGAGGCCTTTATATTGACATGTTACGTATGAAAGTTGCTGCTCGGGCATATGATAAGTTCTTCAATATCAACGAAATGCTGGAAACAAAGTTCGACATGTTGAAGTATTCATTGAATTTTCCTGTAACTTGTTATGTCAAGGAAAATGGGTTCCTCGGAATTGTATCCTATGATGCAGATAATGACGATCTTTTCATAACTACAAAATCTAATCCTACAGGAAACTATGCCGAACTATTCAAAAATATGCTGTTCTCTAAAATGTCTGAACCTTCTAGAGATAGGATGAAAGAAATATGTAAGGACAAGGATGTTTCATTTGTTTTTGAATGTGTAGATATGAAGAATGATCCTCATGTTATTGAGTATCCAAAATCAGAACTGTTTTTACTCACTATAGTGAAAAACACAATGAAGTTTGAGCAGATTCCTTACGAAAATCTTCTGAATATCGGATCTGCACTCAAGATTAAGGTCAAAGAAAAGGCATTTGAGATTGCTAACTGGGGTGATTTTGTTGATTGGTATAACGAAGTAACTTCTGAGTGTTATGAATACAACGGAAAAATCATTGAGGGTTTTGTTATAGAAGATGCAGAAGGTAAAATGGTTAAGATAAAACTTCAGTACTACAACTTTTGGAAATTTATGAGGGGTGTAGCACATGAAGTTCTTAGATCTGGATATTTCCGGAGAACTGGGTCACTTACTACTCCCGAAGCTAACATGTTCTATTCGTTCTGTCAGAAGTTATACAATGATGCGGAAACAAGAGAGCAGAGAGACTTGATACCAAGAGATATCATTTACTTGAGAAATGAGTTTTACAAATACATGAAGACTACGGAGGTGAAAGATGAAACTTAAAGAATATGTAATAGGTTCTCTGAGGAAACTAAATATTTCTGTTGATGAATCTCCGTATGAATTTTTAGATACAACTCCGGAATTGCATGATCCTATTCTTGTTGGACTCGGCGGTTCTTACGCCTACGGTACAAATATTGAAACCTCAGATGTTGATATTCGAGGGATAGCATTGAATTCTGCACTGGATATTTTACTTAATAGGGGATTTGAGCAGGTTTGTAATGAACCAACAGACACAACGATTTACTCACTGAAGAAAGTGGTTAGTCTGCTTACTAACTGCAACCCTAATGTAATTGAGATGCTAGGGTTAAAACCAGAACACTACTTGTATATGAGTTCCTTGGGCGTAGATCTCCTGAACAACTACGATATGTTCTTGTCTAATAAATGTATCGGATCATTTATGGGATACGCAAATCAGCAGATGTATCGGCTTCAGCAGAAATCACTGGTTGCAATGTCTGAAGAAGAATATAATGCACACATTGTAAAAACTTTGAATGGTATGCATGATACCTTAGAATATCAGCACAACATTCATGATGTAGATGTGAAGCTGAAAGATGGTAAGATTGTTCTTGATCTTAATGTAGAAGATTATCCGGCAGAAGATCTTGCATCTGTACTTAATTCCCTTAATACAGTTATACGTGAGTATAATAAGAACAGTAAGCGGAATGATCATGCACTTGCACATGGTAAGATTGCAAAACATTCTATGCATCTGCTTCGTCTTTATATGATGTGTGAAGATTTGTTACTTGATGGTAAGATTGTAACTTATCGTGAGAAAGAACATGATTTGCTCATGGATATTCGAAACGGTAAGTATCTTGGTGAAGATGGGAAGCCTACAAAGGAATTCTTTGATATGGTTCACGATTATGAATCCAGATTGGAACATGCAAAAGAACATTCCGTACTTCCACCAAAACCGGATTACAATCGAATTGATGAGTTCCTGATGAAAGCAAATTGGGGAGTATTATACACGGAAAAGTATCTGAAAAATACAAAAATTGACGATTCTGATATAATATTTTGAGGTAGGTGAGGTCATGACAGAAAATGAAATTCGCAAGCAGATTGATGAATTGGTAGGTAAGAAAATCCAATTGACGAAATATCATGAAAAGACAATGGATTCTATATCTGCAACTATTGCAGAATTGCATAATGATCTACAAAATTTGAAACAGGAAGAGTCCGATGATTTAGTTCGCCACATTGCAGAACACCGCGACATCATTCTTCCATTATTTAAGCATACTGGCAAGAATTGTTCCGATGACCATGTTGATAGCGAGTGTGATCGTTATGAAAACTATTGTGCTTGTTCGAAGTGTAAGCTACTAGAGGTCTTAGAAGAATATGATAATTACGGATATGTTTCCGGTGATTGTACATTTTCTTTCAGCATTGATGTTGAATTTTAGTAAGGTGGTGATTTGATGCTAATTCGAAATAATACATCTAGAAATCTTTTTGTAACTGGTTGTAATGAGATTTTTCCGGAAGAAACTTACATATATTCTGAACAAAAGAACGATTCAATTACTGTAGGTTGTGAATGTGGACATATAATCATTGCTTGCGACGGTGATAACTTACGTCTTCTTTCATCTGGTGAACTCGGTGCCATTTGCAGATTTGATTCTGAAAAGAATGATTTTTTGGTAACTATATTTTATGTTGGTAAACCAAAAGACACTATTGGAAATAGTTGGTTTGTACAGCAAGATAAACTTTTGCACGATAAAGAATTACATGATGCGTCAACGAATCTGACTTCTGCACACATTGTTGCATACAGACGGATTGATGAACTGACAGATGCTATCAAGAAATCTATTCAGAAATGTGTACCAAATCAGACTACTTCAGATGTGAAGCAGATTCGTAACTGGGCTAAAGAGATAATGTTCCAGTGCAACATAATAGATTCTATTTATGAGGATTGAGTAGTTGTTCTAGAATTCTAAAGTAAGGAGACGATATATGAAGATAATTACAGCACCTGAACAATACACTGCTAAAGGAACTGACATCTTAGTGTTTCTTGCAGGTGGAATCACAAATTGTTCTGATTGGCAGTCTAATGTTATACGTACACTTCAGGACTGGGATACATCTCCTGAATCAGGTTCACTTGATGATCTTGTTTTGTTCAATCCGAGACGTGACAATTTTCCTATCAATGATCCATCTGCAGCATCAACCCAGATTTCGTGGGAGTTTCGGTGGTTAGAACAAGCAGACATACTGTCAATGTATTTTGCAAATAGCAGTAGCGATCAGCCAATCTGCATGTATGAGTTAGGAAGAAATATTGCTAGAATACAGATGAGATTTCCTACAGATTGGATGCATAGAATCATCATAAGCATAGAACAAGGATATACACGAACACAAGATGTATGTATGCAGATGCTACTCGCTACCGATGGGTTTGTAGTTCCTATTGTGTATCAATATGGCGAAAATTTTCATGCAAACAGAATATGTAAGGCTTACATGCATCTGAAGTACAGAATTTAAGAAACGAGGTGAATACTTATGCCAGTACATGATGATATCGGAATTAGAATGAAGAATAATTATGAAACAATCACAAAATACAAACTTACTCGGAGAACTCCAGTAATAATAAGAATCGATGGTAAATCATTCCATTCATATACACGTGGATTTCAAAAACCATTTGACCAGATCCTTATGAGATCTATGCAAGAAACAATGAAGTCTTTATGTGAGAACATTCAAGGGTGTGTATTAGGGTATACACAATCTGATGAGATATCACTTTTGCTTGTAGATTATAGTGATCTAAACAGTCAAGCATGGTTTGATAATGAGGTTCAGAAGATTTGTAGCATTTCAGCTTCTATGGCGACCAAGTCGTTTAATATTGTATTTGATCTACTTTCACATATGTTCTTCATAAATGATGATAAAATTGGATACCCAGCAAGAGTAAAGGCTATGGAAGAAGAACTTGGAAAACTCACGGATGATTGGACTACAGAGGATCATGGATTGTTCTATAACCGAAACGAAGATTTCTGCAAATTATGTGGTGTCTATGATCGAGTATCGAAACATGCTATGTTCGATTCCCGGTGTTTCAATATTCCAAAGGAAGAAGTAACAAACTATTTCTATTGGAGACAGCTTGATGCAACTCGGAACTCTATCCAGATGGCAGGTCAAGCGAATTTCTCTCATAAGGAACTTCATGGTAAGAGTTGCAATGATATTCAGGAAATGTTGCATGAGCAGAAAGGAATTAACTGGAATGATTTTTCTGTTCCGGAGAAGCGTGGAACATGTTGTATTAAGACTGAAAACGGTTGGATTTTAGATACGAACATTCCTATTTTCAGTGGGGAAGGTAGAGATTATATTGAGAAATTGGTTTACGTAGGAGAGTGAACATTATGATGTTAGAACGCGAAATTTGAGGTAGGCTTATGGGAATTAGAATCTTTGCAGAAAATTCTGATTACGAATTTAATATAACCTATGGGAGCTTTAAGCAAATGCGTCAAGAAATTGCACACATACTTGATCCAAATTATGGTGAATTATATCGGACATTAGGTGATAAGATATGGTATTGTCGTGATGAAATGGAAGACATTGTACGAAAATTGGATTTGATTGAATCTTCTAAACATTTAGATAGTGACATAGTTTCATTCCTTTGGATTTCTGATACAGATGGAAGTTATGATTCAAAAGGATGTGGAAAACTTTATGATCTGATAAAAGATGCTCCATTGGAAGATAATTACGGTTGGCCGATTGAATGGGGTAAATTTACGTTATTCTTACAGGAATGTTATAACACTGGGAACGGAATGAGGTGGAACTAAATGAGGGTAGAAGTTGGCGATAAAATTTATATACCGGATAACAAGAAATCCTGGAAAGTAATGGCAAGGGATGAAAGATTTATCATATGTATGCAATCGTATAATCCGAAACGAACATGGCAATATTTCATTATCGATCTTGAAAGACAACTCCGTGGTCCAGATAATCTTGTATTTACTATCTATGATTATGGTACAGAAGAAGATTGCCAAAAGGCATTAAAAGCATTGCAATCGGGTGATCTGGAAGTAAGTAGGAGACGCAGCTTACCATTGGATATTGATGTTGAATAGGATAAGTAGCAAGCGGAGAAATCTGCTTGCTATTTTATTAGTTATATTATGATAAATTTATTATAAAATTTATCATAATGTATTGACATATTATCATATATGTGATAATATACAGACATAGGGGACATATTGTTGATACGAAAGGCGGTAACTATGAAAGAAACTAAACTACTTCTACAATTCATCAATGATCCATCTGCAAAGGAATCAGATATAGAACAAGTAGATTCCCGGTTGTATTCTTACAAGGGTAGATACTACAATGTGGATGATCTTCATTATGTACATTATGGTGATCCATGGTACTGTCAAAATTATTATAAGGATTACGGACATTACAGATGTTCTATACATATGTATATCTGCCGGAGCAATCCGGATTGGAATGGAAAATGCCACGTATCATTATATGTAGGTGGTGAAAAAGTTTATACATGGAAGAACCGGACATATCTTAATTCTAAGAAAACTAAAAATCAGATTTCTGCACTTGCGAATAGATATATTTTCAAGATGCTGAATGATTTTAATAAACAGGGCAGAGTTCCGGATTTTGATGTATATACTGTTCGTCGGCTATTGACTCACGAGTTTAAATGGATGTGCTATTAACCTTTATTACTATTAGGGATTAATACATGGAGGTATCATCATGAAACGATATATACGAACATCTGATATCCCTGCCGGATATCTTAGAACGACTAAGTTTTCTACACCATCTATTAAAACAGATGACCAAAGAAATGCTTTGGAAGCTTTAGAGATTGCTATCACGGAGAAATTCGATCAGTTTGATAAGATGAACGAGATAACCCTACATCTTACATCCGATTCATTCTGGCAGGGTGTAATAGAGGAATACGAAGAAGGGTACTACATCAAACTTTCTGCAACAAGATCTGGATTTCAAGCATTTGTACAAGGTGATTCTGTAATTCGGAAGCCAAGAAATCTTAGCGATAGGATTGCTTACTATGATGTAGAAGGAAATCGTGGTACAGTCGAATTTATGAGTAGGGCAAGGCATTAACCTTTATTAACTATATAGGTACTTTTAAGAAAGTAGGTGGATACTATGAGATATATTAAAGTTATTAAGGAAACTGAAATGAATGCACAGGATATCCGTGATATGGTTTGGTCTGGTGCAAAGGATCGTGTAGATAGCCTTTCAGATGATCAGTTGGAAGTTATTATTGATAATCTTTTAGATTTGTATCCGGAAGGTATTGATGAAATTGAACTGAATGATTTTCTGTGGTTTGAAGATAACACTTATGCACAGTGGCTTGGATATCCGGATGCTGAACTTCTTTGGTACGAAGGTACAGAAGATGAAGATGATGATTGGGAGGAATAACAATATGTGGGAAAATCTTAAGAAAGACGAAATGTGGGACATTCTTCGAGATCATGAGTTTGCAAGTGAAGAAACACTCCAAGTAGTGACAAGTATTAATGGATATAGCGAAGAAACAATGCGTGACATTTTGTATGCTACTACAGGATTTCGGAATTTCAGCCAGCTTGCAGATGCTTTTGGTATTGAAGAAGACGAAGAAGACTACGAAGATGAATATGATGAAAGTGAGGATTATGAATAATGGCTTACAATTATCTTGACGCAGTAACAGATGATGTTAGAGATTTTCTTGATGAGTATTTTGAAGGTTCTGATTATGCAGAAATGGATGCAGATGAACTTCGTGATGCGTTGAATGATGATCTTTGGACTGAAGATTCTGTAACAGGTAATGGTTCCGGTTCTTATACATTTGATCGGTGGAAAGCAAGAGAATATGTATTAGCAGATACTGATACTGTCATTGAGGCACTTACTGATTTCGGCGTAGATGCAAAGACAGTTGGTGAAAAGTTCCTTGAAGAGGATTGGGAATACTTCGATGTAACTGCAAGATGCTATTTACTTGGTCAGGCTATTGATGCTGTTCTTGAAGAGCGTGGTATTGAATAGGATAAGTGAGGTAAATATATTATGAGCAGAATGATATCTGTTAAGATCGATTCTGATATTTTAACGGAGATGCTTTGGGAGAGATTTGATAATATGTGGTCTGAGCGGGATAGACTGTCCTCAGATGAAGAAGAACTTTGGCATGTTCTGTTTGAGGAAATCATTGATAATGAGATGTTCAATGCAAATGATTTCGATGTAGCAGAAATTGTTGATAATTCTTATGTAAATGAATTCCGCTGCCTTAGTCGTGAAGATTGCATTGATGAATATGGATTTGATCCGGAAGAAGACGAAGATGGTAGAGTCTTCGTTTCAAATGGTGATTTGTATATTATTAGTACAACGTAATTTTGTGAGGATATATTTCCATGAAATTATATATACGATCTAATTCAGAACCAAATATGTATAATGAAAATGGCGAATACTCACAGGAGTATTTGGCATATCTAAGCAACTTATATTATAATGGTTGGGAAATAAAATCTCCGGAAGCTCAATATGCGCTTGCATCAATCTTTACCGAAGACGTTGCAGATGAAAATAACTACTATCTAAATTCCATAGGATTTTGGGAAGTACGGAAGTCAAGACCAAGACGAGAGCCGGACTATGTAAGCATGAATTACCATGATTTCCGTCGTGGCGGAAAAATTAAGAAATCAAGTGAATATTGGTATTCATCTGATGGTATTATAAGAGGTAGCGATCATTGGGGATCAGAAGTAGCAAGTTGCTCTTGGTATCTGAATGGGGAATCATATGGTGGTTACGGAGTTAGATCCGGATACAAAACATACGCATATATTTCTTGGAAAGATTTGAAAGCCAAGGGGTATATTGTAAAAGATTATAAAACTGGTGAGTATTCTATTTCCGGGTTTAAGTTTGAGAAATAAAGGAGATAATGAATATGTCTAAGATTTTTGTAAATGATAAGGGATTTGTAGATGTTAATGAAGATGACTATACACGTGGTGAAGGTGCCCATGTTAATGGTTGGGATTTTGATATTCGTGGTCAATATGATTCCATCAATGATCTTCTGAACGAACTCAATAAGGAATTATATTGGGATATAAAGTTAGATGATGTGTACTTCCTAGATGGGTATCTTCAAGGTTCCGTTGAAGTTGATGTTAATAATGAATTGGCCGATGAGCGTGATTTTGAGGCGTTTAAGAACGGAGAAGTCGATTGGTATATTGCTAATTTTTTGGTTCCACTTAAAGTAGGTGACATCCATGATATGACCGAGGAAGAAGCTGAATCCTTCGGTATTCCGATCTATTAAATTGTACGATATTACTATGTGAGGTGAATGAATTATGGATGCTATATGGACAAATGATGTGGATGAAGTTATGTCAGATGAATATTGGCAAAGAGAATCTTATGATAGATATTTAGAAGATATTCAAGACCCTGATAGCGGATTCTATGGAGATGAGCCATTGTCTTTTGATGATTGGCTTAATGAGTATTGGTGGACAGATTATGATTTAATGAATACAGAAGCTGAATTTATGATTGAGAACCTCGATCAGGATATCATGCCTATTATTGATAGCCAATTAGATGATTTTCCAACAAAGAAATCGAATGGGTATTCTGCACCGTTATTTTTAATCGGAAGTCGTTCTGGTTGGAGATCCGGATCTGGTGGAATATCTTGGAGTAATTCAGATAAGTTCAGAGATTGGCTTA